>ENA-OQAZ01000112-OQAZ01000112.1-human-gut-metagenome-genome-assembly--contig:-NODE-112-length-40536-cov-6.474449_pt1 | contig 40536 bp, 43 predicted proteins | sample MGYA00242737_ERZ504531 | MGnify/ENA primary metagenome ERZ504531 (study PRJEB26092, sample SAMD00036244) | human gut metagenome | host: Homo sapiens | study: EMG produced TPA metagenomics assembly of... | reverse complement strand
CATGTAAGGCATACGTATGTCAGTCATCACAACATCCGGCCTGCATGTCCTCCATCATTTCAAGCGCCTTGAAGCCATTTCCCGCATGTCCTACCACATGAAAACCAATCTCTCCCAGGATACCTTTCTCTCGATTACCTCTATTACATCCTCTTCGTCATCAACCAGTAATAATGTATACATTTTATGTCTTCTCCCTGCTTGTAATTATTGAACTGCATACACCATAAAATCCGTGTGTAGCATAAATTTATCCCCCGGATAATAAAATCTGTCTGTATAGTATTATATCATATATGATATCTTCTTTTGTAGCTTTAAATAAACAAAAGTGTAATTCCAAAAGTATAACTGTCCACACAACAAAATTAAAGCAGAGATGCCGCCCTGACATCTCTGCTGATCATTTTGGAAGTATGAAAAAGAAATTTTCTTGCGATATTATTTCTTCTGAACGTATTTCAGACAGTCAAGTGTAACTGCTACAAGAATGATAATTCCTGAGAATACGAACTGAAGGTTTGTATCAATACCAAGGATTGTAAGAGAGTATGTGAGTGCTGTGAAGATACATACACCGGTTACAACACCTGATATCTTACCGATACCACCTGTGAATGATACACCACCAACTACACAGGCTGCGATTGCATCCATGTCCCAGCCCTGTCCATAAGCTGCTGAACCTGAACCAACCATTCTTGCACACTCAAGCCATGAGCCAAATCCATAAAGGATACCGGCCATCACGAATGCGCCGAGAGTTACTGCAAATACTGAGATACCTGAAACTGCTGCTGCCTCCGGGTTTCCTCCTACTGCGTAGAGGTTTTTACCAAATGTTGTCTTGTTCCAGATAAACCATACAATTGCGATTGCTGCTACTGCCCAGATGATGATGGTTGGGAAACCATTTACCTTTGGAATAATCATGTTAGGGATAACCGGCTCAATAGCACCGAATGAAACTCCCTTTGTAGCATATGTTACGATACCGAAGATAACAAGCATGTTGGCCATGGTTGAAATAAACGGATGCATCTTAAACTTCGCTGTAAAAAATCCTGCAATACTTGTGAAGAATGTACAAAGCACGATACATGCAAGTAATGCGATAACCACTCTTGCACCTGTTGGTACTCCTGTAAAGTCAAATATATGACCGAATACAGAGCCTGTATTGATACCCTGATGCATGATGATTGTGGCTGTTGTCATACCCATACCAACCATTCGTCCAACAGAAAGGTCCGTTCCTGTTAAGAGGATAAGTCCTGCAACACCAAGTGCTAAGAACATTCTCGGTGAAGCCTGCTGAAGAATATTCAGTATGTTGTTGTATGTCAGAAGAGGTGTGCCCTTCTTTATCGGTGTTATGACACAAAGCGCTATGAATATAAGTATAATTGCAATATAAAGACCATTCTGTAACAGGAAGTTTCTCCTATTGAACGTATACTTGTAATTCTCCCATTTCTGAGCTCTTTTCTCCATAAATGTGAACTTTGAAAGACGAAGCATATCAATCAGGTGATACTTGTAGCTGTATGCCTCATGCTTTTTGTCCTTGATCGTCTGATACTCTTTCTCGAGCTCAAGCTTCTCATTGGAAATACGATTCTTGTGTACGTAGTTTTCTTCCTTTATCTCAGTACTGTCTGATGTCTTTGCAAGAGCAGCCTTGTGCTTTTTATCAAGCTCTGCCATTCTCTCATTATGAGCAGCAAGCGCCTCTGCCTTTTCCGCCTCACAGCTTGCCTTAACGGCATTGTAATACTTTGAATCAAAATTTTCCTTTAAATAGCTTTCAGCCTTGGCAATGAGCTTTGAAATCTCATCCTTGTTCTTTGCCTCAACAGCCTTTGCCTTTGCAAGCTCTTTCTCGCAGGCTGCTATTTCTGACTCTTTCTCGCCCTTTGAAAGAGTTTTATCTCTCTTGATGCCTGCTATCGCTGACTGACACTCTACAACCTTTGTAGTTCCGTCTTTTCTGAGTGCATCAATTTCTTTTTGTATTCCACCAACATATTCGTCGATAGGCTGGCGCAGAGCACGCTCCTGCTCAGCGTTAAAATCTTACTATTAGCCATATCCGTCTTCTCCCTTTATTATAGGTACTTTGCACTGAGTCTCAGCAGTTCTTCCTGATTGGTTTCCTTTGTATTGACAATTCCTGAGAGTCGTCCGTTTGACATGACTCCGATACGATTTGTTATACCAAGGATCTCAGGCATCTCAGATGAAACTACAATGACTGTCTTACCCTGCTTTGCCATATTGATTATCAGCTCGTAAATCTCATATTTGGCACCTACATCGATACCTCTTGTAGGCTCATCCATCATGAATATCTGCGGTCCTCTTTCAAGCCATTTACCAAAGATAACCTTCTGCTGGTTTCCTCCTGACAGAGCCGAAATCATATCCTCCGGTCCCATACACTTTGTGTGCATAATCTTTATCTCATCAGAGGTGGCCTTTGTCATCTTGCTGTCTGAAAGTGCCGGTCCATTCTTATAAGCACCGAGATTTGCGATTGTTGTGTTAAAGGTGAGGTTTCCCTTAAGGAAAAGTCCATTTGCTTTTCTTTCCTCTGTGATAAGTGCGAAGCCATAGTCCATAGCCTCCTTTGCACAGGTGAAATTCATAAGCTGGTTCTTAAAATATACTCGTCCCGCAGCTCTTGTCCTGATTCCGAAAATCGTCTCAAGAAGTTCTGTACGACCTGCTCCGACAAGTCCGTATAGTCCAAATATCTCCCCCTCATGCACATCAAATGTGATGTCCTGCAGATGTGCTCGTACTTTGTCGAAAGATGCTGTATTGACAAGATTACATCCTTTGGTTTGTTGTCTACCGGAGGGAATCTGTTCTCCAGTACTCGTCCAACCATCGCTGCAATCAGTTCATTCATATTTGTTTCTTTTGTGCTCTTTGTCATGACCAAATTTCCATCTCTAAGAACCGAAATCTCATCACATATCTCAAAAATCTCATCCATCTTGTGAGAAATATAGATAAGTGAAATACCCTGGTCACGAAGCATCCTCATCATCTGGAACAGCTTTTCAACCTCCTGTACCGTAAGTGATGATGTAGGCTCATCCAATACTATAACCTTTGAGTTGTATGATATTGCCTTTGCAATCTCACACATCTGTCGCTGTGATACTGACATATTTTTCATCGGCTGCTCGAGATTAACTGTCATTCCCAGCTTTCTGAATAATTCAGACGCTTCTTTTTTCATGCGTCCCTCATCAATCATACCAAATGAATTGACCGGATATCTTCCGAGAAACAGATTGTCTACGACATTTCTCTCAAGACACTGGTTCAACTCCTGATGCACCATCGCTATTCCATTTTCCAGTGCATCCTTAGGACCCGAAAAGCTTACCTCTTTTCCGTCCAGATATATAGTTCCCTCGTCCTTCTGGTATGTACCAAAAAGACATTTCATCATTGTCGACTTACCGGCTCCGTTCTCCCCCATGAGACCCATTACAGTACCTTTTTTCACATCTAAATTGATGTGGTCAAGAACCTGTTTCGTCCAAATGACTTGCTCATGCCACGAATCGATAAGATGTTTTCATTATTCTTATCGCCCATACTTCCTGCTCCTAACTCTATATTTGCTGTCGTCTGTATACACTTTATTTTGGGGAGAGATTTTTCCCTCCCCAACTAAGTGCTTTAAATACTTTTACTGGTTCAAAAGAGCTGTATAAGAAGCTGCATTATCTGTCTTAACCATGTTGATTGCGAATGCATCGTACTGGCTTGGATTTCCAAGTCTGTTTGTGATATTAGACTCTGTCTGTCCATCACCACCGATGTACTCAACATCAAGATTTAAGAGATCATCATACTTCTGTAAGAGTGGCTGATATGTAGAGCTTAAGAAGTTATCTGAAGCATTGTAGATATTCAGCCATACCTTCTTTGTAGGGTGCTTTGCTGAATCAAGCTGTGTTGAAACAGGTGCCCATACAACTGTTGAATCTGTGAAATCCTTGTAGTTATCTGCTGTAACTGCTACGTTTAATGCGTAGTAAGATCTCTCATCATCCTTGTAAACATATACATCATCGCTTAATACGTTTCCTGCATCATCCTCTGTGCCGATACCTGTATCAATATCTACACCATCGAGTGCGTTTCTAAGTACACGAAGTGTGAGGTAAGCCTGAACGTCAGCATGCTGGCTGATTGTTCCGCCATAGCCCTCTGCGATAGCTGCTACTGCATCACTGTTGGCATCGTATCCGAATGTTGGAACCTTGTTGTCCTTTGACCATGCATTGAACATTGACATTCCCATTCCATCGTTGTTAGAAACAACTACGTCGATTGACTCGCCAAATGATGATGACCATGTTCCGATTGCATTTCCTGCTGTAGCTGCATCCCATGTAGCTCCTGCTGAGTTCTTCATCTCCTGTGAAGCAAGCTCTCTTACTACATAGTCTTTGCCGTTTACAGTAATCTTGCCGTCCTGAACCTCAGCTGCTTTTCCGTCTGAGTTTGTTCCTGCCGGTGCACTGTCAATCTCGCCGCTCTTGTCTACGCCTGTTCCAAGAGCTTTACGAACACCTCTTGTTCTTGCAATTGAATCGTTGTGTCCGATATCACCGATTGCAAGTACATATCCGATAACGCCATCCCCATTTCTGTCGATCGTATCAATGTTCTTCTCGATATACTCTTTTACCATTTCTCCCTGAAGTTCAGCTCCCTGATTAGCATCGAAACCTACATAATAGGTATCCTTGTTGTAGTTGAGTGCTGTTGTGTCAAGCTCTCCTGTTGAGCTGTTTGATGGCTGACGGTTGAACCACACAAGTGGCTTGTCCTTGTTTGCAACATCAGATGTCGATGTGCTGCTTCCCCCTTTCTGTGTATCAGAAGACCCCCCATCTGATCCACAAGCGGCCATTGACGCTGCCATAGCAGCTACCATCATGATTGCAACAATTTTTTTCTTCATATATTTTTGTCCCCCTTTGTTTTGTTGGTAAGGCTAGTATACAAAAATATTTCGGGAATCACTATAGAATATTTTTCGATAAACATTAAAAATTTTACTGTTTTTCGTCATGTAGACGAAAATTTTCTAGTTTTTATTTTTTCGCTACGTCATATTGTTCAGCTTCAACAAAAACGGGCTTTCCGCTTTGTCCTTATTACTTCCTTTGCTCCGTCACTCACAAACATTCCAATCCCTCTTTTCTTATACAAAATTCCTGCATCCACAAGTATATTTATGCCCTTTGCCGCTGTAGACGGATTTATCGCATACAGCTTTGCAAGCTCGTTTGTGCTCGGCACGCGCTCATCCTCCAAAAGCACATCCCGCAGTATGTCGTTTTCTATCATTTCGCTTATCTGAATATAGATTGATTTCTCCTGATTCAGAATTTCATTCACATGCTCCGCATCTTTTCTATACAAATAGAAAACGTTATACGTATGGCTGTATGTACAGTTTACGTTTGGTATATGGTTAAGTATGCTGTACGTATAAAATACTTAGAACAAGTTGTCAGTGATTGAATGAATTACGGGTACAAAAAAGCACCATTTATAGGTGCTGAAAATAAAGAAAACTATAAGCAATACTTATTGTAGCATGTGTAAATTTACACTTCAATCACAGAGATGTGCCAATATTATGTCATAGCATAATAAAAGGGATTAGATGAACACTATCTAATCCCTAAAGGTTATGGTGTAACGATATTTAGTTTCTCTATTGCAACTTCAGTGTCAAGTACATTATTCTCAAAGAAATAGAAAGTAATTTCTTGACCAGCCTCTAAATATGTAATGTCGAGAGATGATTTGTTGCAATTTAATGTAATATTGGTACCATCAAAAAATTATTTTTTTGACTGATATCAACACAGATTTTTTTTTGAGAGTTATCTATGGATGTGATGATACCGTTTGAATGGAACCAATGAGTATTATCATCTCCGGAAATAGCATTTTCTTCCATAATAGAATCTCCTTTCATGGAACCATTTTTATGTATGAATATCACAACAATTCCGCTTAATATTAATACAAATATTAGAATAAGTAGTCGCTTTTTTTTATCCATTAAAAGTTGTACCTCGCAAATCAGTCCAGTTTCCAAAATCTAAATTTAAATATCGTACATATTCATTCCAACCATCAAATACCATTAAAGTATGGAGTTGATTTCCAGAGCTTTTGCTTTGTATAGTGGCATATCCCTGAACAGCCATGGAATGACCGGAACGTATGTTATCATCTTCATTAATTATTCCGTTGCAGAATTCTTACCGCTTTTTAATCAGGAGTGCGCACTTGTTCCGCAATTACCTACTTGTTGTACTTTTTATTATCGTAACTATCCAGAACCACCACACACATTCGCAAAACCGCACGATATTTGTACTTTATCTGCACTCTGTTTAGCATCGCTGCTACACAGCTAATTTCGCTCATATTTGCGGTATGGTTGCATGGTTAACCACTCAAGTAACTAACCTATGAACTTATAGTAGATAATATAAATAATATTGTCAACTGTATTTTTCTTCATATAAAAAAGACCATACACTTTAATTCATCTTATTCCCAACAGCACTATGGTAATTCAAATGTCATCCTCTCCCCTGTCGCAGGATGGTCAAAAACAAGCTTGTAGGAGCAAAGTGCAAGCTGCTCCCTCACACCGCCACCGGTGCGTCCGGATTTGCTTCCCGTTCCTGAGTTATTTGAGGCAGGCTTCCCATACTTGGTATCTCCTATCAGTGGATAGCCAATATTTGCAAGCTGCAAACGTATCTGATGATGCCTTCCAGTGAGAAGCTTTATGTCAAATTCTGTTCTAATGCATTCATTTTGGGAGCTGTCCCTATCCGGCGCCACTGATATCACCCTGTACTGAAGCACTGCTTTTTTTGCCAGCCTGTCTTTTCCGCTTGTGATTTTTGATGTATTGGTACGCTTGTCAAAGGAGATATAATCTGTAAGAGTATGCCATGCCGGGGCATGATTATCTTCTTTCTTATCGTCCCCCGGCACCTTACTCGCATAGGCAGACTTGTCTTGAAATGACTCTTCTTCATCTTCCACTGCAGCGCCTGACACTCCATGCCCTCTGCTTGCCGCACGATAATATTTCTCGGTTGTATGCTCCTTTATCTGTCTGCTTAAAGAAGCCGCGGCTTTCTGATTCTTGGCAAATACCATCACTCCCTCTACCGGCTGGTCGAGCCTGTGCACTATGCCGACATAAGGCGGCTCATTTTTAGCCGCCCTGTAATTTCTTATGAAGCTCTCCATATCCTGCTGCCCTATACGCCTGGTCTGTGTAGCAATTCCCGCCGGTTTGTAGCAGACGATTATGTCGTTGTCTTCGTAAATGATATCTGGTTTTCCCATGTTGTAACTCCCGCAAATTGTTATTTTAAATTTTAACTGTTCAGCACATTTACAGTTGCGATACGCAAGCATATAGCCAAGTGTCACCTCACATACAAACGAAGGCAGCATCGGTGTAAAATAATAGTTACTTATTATATTTTATCAACTTAATGAGTTGTTAGCAATGGTATTTAAAAACTAATTCTGACAATTTAATATTCTTTTTGCACATTCTATCTGTTCCTTTGTCGGAGGTTCCACCCCCTCAAGCTGGTATGGTATACCAAGCTCCTTCCACTTGAACACCCCAAGTGTGTGGTACGGCAGCACCTCAACCCTGTCCACCGTTTTAAGTGTGTCGATAAATTCTCTAAGCTGCTTTAAATATCTCTCATCCGTGGTGATTCCAGGCACAAGCACATGACGTATCCACATTTTTTTACCGTTTTTTGAGAGATATTGTGCCATATCAAGGATATTCTTATTTGTCTGTCCCGTAAGCTTTTTGTGCTCCTCGTCATCTATATGCTTGATGTCCAGCATGAAGAGATCTGTATATTTCATCAGCTCATTAAATTTGCCGAAAAACGGTTCTTCCACGGTAAATGGATTTCCTGATGTGTCAAGGCATGTGTTTACACCTTTTTCCTTTGCAAGCTTAAATAGCTCTGTGACAAAGTCTATCTGCAAAAGTGCTTCACCTCCGCTTACTGTGATGCCGCCTGTTTGCTTCCAGTACGCTTTATAGCGCATGGCGGTCTTTAGCACCTCCTGCGGTGTCATCAGCTTTACACCGTCATTTTCGCCGCATTTGGCCCATGTGTCCGGGTTATGGCAGTATTTACAGCGCATATTGCAGCCCTTCAAAAATACTATATATCTCACTCCCGGGCCGTCGGCTGAGCCAAAGCTTTCTACCGAGTGTACTCTTCCTAGTGTTTCTCCCATGTTTTACCTCCTTCAGGTTGTTGCTACTACTTTTATTTTATGGTACGGAATTTTCGGCAACCCGCCGACCGGGACTTAGCAATGCTCAGGTTCTTCGGGCTAAGAGGCTGTATGAATTATGATTTAGGTTTTCTATGCTTGACGCGACCGGCTTTTACACACCTTCCGAAAATTCCTTACGCTGTGGTGTTATTTAGAAAATCAGAATATGCAGGCACTTGGCCTGCACATTCTGGAATGTTGGATATTTTTTTTTTACATTCTCTCGTGGCATGTACGTGAGATTACATCGAGCTGCTGCTCTCTTGTGAGGTCGATGAACTTAACTGCGTATCCTGATACTCGGATTGTGAAGTTTGCGTACTCCTCCTTCTCAGGATGCTCCATTGCATCGATGAGCTTCTCTTTACCGAATACGTTTACATTAAGGTGATGTGCACCCTGATCGAAGTATCCGTCCATTACGTTTACAAGGTTGTCAATTCTCTCTCCCTCGTTGTTTCCGAGTGCTCCCGGTTGATGGTCTGTGTATTTGAAATTCCATCAAGTGCCCACTCATATGGAAGCTTTGTGAGTGAGTTTAAGGATGCGAGAAGTCCGTTCTGCTCTGCGCCGTATGATGGGTTTGCTCCAGGTGAGAGTGGCTCTCCGGCTTTACGTCCGTCAGGCATTGCTCCTGTAGCTTTTCCGTATACCACGTTTGATGTAATTGTAAGGATTGATGTTGTAGGCTCTGAATCACGGTATGTGTGATGCTTCTTTAACTTGTCCATGAATGTCTTAAGAAGCCATACACCGATTTCGTCCGCGCGGTCATCATCGTTTCCGTATTTAGGGAACTCTCCCTCAATTTCGAAATCCTTTGCCAGTCCGCTCTCGTCACGTACTACTTTAACCTTTGCATATTTGATTGCTGAAAGAGAATCGATTACGTGTGAGAATCCTGCGATTCCTGTTGCAAATGTTCTCTTTAAGTCTGTATCCATGAGTGCAAGCTCTGCTGCCTCATAGTAGTATTTGTCATGCATGTACTGGATAAGGTTTAATGTATTTACATAGATGTCTACTAACCAGTCCATCATCTTGTCGTATTTCGCCATTACCTCGTCATAGTCAAGGTACTCTGCTGTGATAGGTGCGTAGTTTGGTCCTACCTGCTCACCTGATTTCTCATCAACACCACCGTTGATAGCGTAGAGGAGACATTTTGCAAGGTTCGCACGTGCTCCGAAGAACTGCATTTCTTTACCTGTCTGTGTTGCAGATACACAGCAGCAGATTGCATAATCATCGCCCCATACAGGCTTCATTGCATCATCGTTCTCATACTGGATTGAGCTTGTCTCAATTGAGATGCGGGCTGCATAATCCTTGAAGGTCTGAGGAAGCTTTGATGAGTAGAATACTGTGAGGTTTGGCTCCGGTGCAGGTCCCATGTTCTCTAATGTATGGAGGAAACGGAAGTCTGTCTTTGTAACCATTGAACGTCCATCCACACCTGTTCCTGCCACGTCAAGTGTTGCCCATACAGGATCACCTGAGAATAACTGGTTGTATGAAGGGATACGTGCAAATTTAACCATACGAAGCTTCATTGTAAAATGGTCAATGAGCTCCTGTGCTTCCTGCTCTGTGAGGATGCCCTTGTCCATATCTCTCTTGATGTAAATGTCAAGAAATGTAGATACACGTCCTACTGACATTGCTGCACCATTCTGTGTCTTGATTGCTGCAAGGTATCCGAAGTATAACCACTGAACTGCCTCTTTTGCGTTTGTTGCAGGTCTTGAGATATCATATCCGTAAATCTCTGCAAGCTTCTTCATATCCTCAAGACATTTAATCTGCTCTGCGATTTCCTCTCTTAAACGGATAACATCATCTGTCATCTGTCCACAGCCACAGTTTGCCTTATCCTTCTTTTTCTCCTCGATGAGGTAATCAAGTCCGTATAATGCTACTCGACGGTAATCGCCCACGATACGTCCACGGCCGTATGTGTCAGGAAGACCTGTAAGGATCTTTGCATGACGAACCTTCATCATCTCAGGTGTGTATGCATCGAATACTGCTGTATTGTGTGTCTTATGATATTTTGTGAAAATCTCCTTGAGCTTGTCGCTTACATTGTAACCATATGTCTCCGCAGCCTGTACTGCCATCTTGATTCCACCGTAAGGCATGAATGCTCTCTTTAACGGCTTATCTGTCTGAAGACCTACAATCTGCTCAAGGTCCTTTAATGACTCATCTATATATCCAGGGCCGTAAGCTGTGATTCCTGTTACAACCTCTGTCTCCATGTCAAGAACTCCGCCCTTGGCACGCTCCTCTTTCTGTAATTTCTGAAGCGCATCCCACAGCTTGTTTGTAGCATCTGTCGGATCAGCTAAAAAGCTCTCGTCTCCGTCGTATGGAGTGTAGTTGTCCTGAATAAACTGACGGACGTTGATTTCCTCTTTCCAAAGACGTCCTTCAAATCCATCCCACTCTTTCATCTCTATCATTGTAATATCCTCCTTAAAATGTATGAATGTTACTTCGTTTGATTAGTTTTGTTTAACTGTGGTTAGTATATACTTACTACAGTATTTTTGTCAATATCCCTGTTGTTTCTTTTGAGATACATTCCCTGGTTATTTATACGACTATGGCTGATTTTATAATCAAAAAGAGCCAACTGTCCGGGTTTATCGCCCAGACGGTCGGCTCTTATTTGTTATATTTCATGTGGTTATTCCACTTATCCGTCAGTCATATAACACGTTCATAGTAGACTATTTTTCTCAATAAAGCAATAGTGTTTTAGAACTATTTTTATTCTTTTCTATTCCGCACGAACCGCCCAGCGCATCTTCGTGGACCTGGCACGTCCGTTCTGAGCACATTCCTGTGCTGATGGACGAATCACATCCTTGGAATAGTCGCTGTATATTCCTGCTTTATATCCTGCCTTGAGTGCTTTTTTGACCAGCTTGTCCTCTCCTGAATGGAAGGTAAGGATGGCAGTTCTTCCACCGGGCTTTAATGCTCCCGGAAGCTTTTCCATAAACTCATATAGCACCTCAAACTCATGGTTTACGTCTATGCGGAGCGCCTGAAATGTGCGCTGACAGGTCTTTTTGATTATGTCCTTCTTATCCTTTTCAGGGAGAAAATCGAGTGTCTGCTCTATAATGTGACGAAGCTTTGTGGTCGTATCTATGCGGTTGCCCTTCCTGATCTCGTCTGTGATAGCCTTTGCAAGCTCCTCGCAATACGGCTCATCTGAGTTCTCATAGAGCATACCCGAAAGCTCCTCACGGGATATATTGTCAAGCCGCTCTGCTGCACTGATACCGGCATTTGGATTAAGACGCAGATCCAGCGGTCCATCCACCTTAAACGAAAATCCACGCTCAGGATTATCTATCTGCATTGATGAAACTCCCAGATCGGCAAGTATGAAATCAAAGCCTCCTACTTCCTTTGCAATCTCATCTATTGTGCAGAAGTTCTGAAGCTTTATGGTGAGAATATCCTCTCCAAAACCTGCTTCCGCGAGACGCTTTTTGTCTTTTCAGACTCGATTGGGTCAACATCTGTAGCAAACATATGTCCCTGTCCTTCAAGCTTTTCAAGCATTGCCCTTGTGTGGCCACCGTATCCGAGTGTGGCATCAAAGCCTGTCTGTCCCGGCTTTATGTCCAGAAAATCTATGATTTCTTTTACCATTATGGATATGTGCATGCCCGCAGGGGTATTTCCCTTGCTGATGACATGCTCAATTGTATCCTTGTATTTTTCCGGATTTAATTCCTTGTATTTTTCCTCAAATTTTTTGGGATATTTTCCGCTATAATGCACGCGGCGCTTGTGCTGTTTTTCTTCGCTCATTTTATGCTCCGTTTCATTCTGGGTTAGAACTGTTATGCTGACTTTTGCTACAGTATAACTTTTATTTTACTTTTCCGCAAGATAATGACTTACATTCCTATACCATCTGCACGAGCCACACGTCGCTTTTCACCATGAAGTATCCGATGACTACCTTTATCAGCTCTGTGGCCTGCACAAGGAAGTACACTGCTACTATGCCAATTGCTGTGTATTTGGCGAGCACAAATGCCACCGGCACCACTATCACCCACGTAAATACGGAGTCAAACAGAAATGTGACCAGTGTCTTGCCGCCTGAGCGGAGTGTGAAATACGACGAATGTGTAAATGCACAAAATGGCATAATTATCGCTGATACCGCTATGAAGCTTGTTGCGAGTGATTTGATTTCATCTGTTGTGTTATATATCTGAGGAAAAAGTCCGCCTACCAGAAGCATGACCGCCGCCATTATAGAACAGCAGAACACACTGAACACTATCATCTTGTTATCCGCATCCTTTGCCTTTTCAAGCTCACCGGCTCCAAGATACTGCCCTACAACTATGCTGATGCATGCACCAAGCTGTATAAACACGATATTGAAAAGGTTTGTTATCGTTGTCGCAATGTTTAAACCTGCGATTACCGAGAGCCCACGTACTGAATAGCACTGTGTAACCGTTGTCATGCCTGCTGCCCAAAAAAGCTCATTGAGCATAAGTGGCAGTCCCTTGATGAATATAGTCTTAAACTCACCAAACGGCATTCCTATTCCTCTGTAAGCGCCCTCGAGATATCTGTTCTTATCCCTGTTTTTATGCGCCCACAGCACAACTATTATTGTCTCAATATATCGCGACATCACCGTGGCAATAGCTGCTCCCGCCACACCCAGCTTTGGTATCGGTCCTATTCCGAAGATAAGCAGAAAATCAAGCACCGCATTGCTTCCAACTGCTGCAAAGCTTGCAACCATCGGTACAAAAGTCTGTCCTGTTTCCTTTATGTTTGTCGCATAGGCCTGTGTCACCGCAAACGGTATGAGACCTATCATAACAATTTCCAGATATTCCTTTCCATATGCCAGTGCTACCTCCGTGGCACCGTTTCCTGCCGTATCTGTCAGATAAAGTGATATGAAACCTGTTCCGTTCGTGATAAACAGTGTCATCGCTATTGCTGTAACAAGCAGCGCTGCATACAGCTTGAATCTGAAGGAATACATATGCCCCTTATGATTTCCCTTGCCAAAATACTGTGCTCCGAATATACTTGCCGCTGACACCGCCCCAAATACAGCCAGATTGTACACAAATATGAGCTGGTTTACGATTGCTACTCCTGACATCTGCTCTGTACCAACTGTCCTACCATAATGTTGTCCAGAAAGCTTACCAGATTTGTGATTGCATTCTGGATTATCATTGGTATGGCCAGCATGAGATATCGCTTATAAAATGCTTTGTCTCCTATATATTTTTGTCTGAATTTATGCATGTTTGTCCCCCTTTCGATTTCTCCATGGTTCTTTCGTGCAATGTTACTATTCTACTACGTCAGACTTTATTTTTCAAATATTTTTTGTGTTTTCCTTAACTTATTTTAAATAAAAAATACATTAAAGCTCCCGGCTGACAACACTATTTGCGCTGTCAATCGGGAGCTCTTAATTTTAAATTTTAATATCTAACTGTTATTTTTAATTATAGTTTTACTTTTTATGTCAATATCCTGTTTATTTGTTTACTGCCGGTTCATATCCTGTGTTTCCTGATACTTTCTGATTACGAAAAACATGGTAGTTCCATCACCCTCTTTGCTGGTAGCCCATATCTTGCCGCCGTGATCCTCTATAATCTTCTTTACGATGGAAAGTCCTATGCCGCTGCCTCCGGTAGCCGAATTTCTCGACGCATCCGCTCTGTAAAATCTGTCAAAAATATATGGCATATCTCTCTGGTTGATTCCTCGTCCATTGTCCTCGATTTCAACCTGTATGAAGTCACCAACATCATTTATCCTGATATCTATATAGCTTTGTGTCTTGTTCATATACTTCACCGAATTGCCGACTATATTATTAATCACACGGCGAATCTGCTCCGGATCAGCAATGATAAGCACGTTGCTATCCACATGATTCTCATATGAAAGCCTGATATTTTTTGCCTCAAGATCGAGTCCTATTTCCTCAACACAGTCGTTAAAATAATCTGTGACATTTATCTTCGCAAAATTATATGGAATCCTGTTCGTATCAATCTTCGAGTAAAGTGTCAGCTCATTAATGAGCTTATCCATATCGTTTGCCTTATTGTAAATGGTTCTGACGTATTTATCTACCTTTTCAGGGGTGTTTGCCACTCCGTCAAGTATGCCCTCGGCGTAGCCCTTTACCGCAGTAATAGGAGTCTTTAAATCATGCGCGATATTGCTGATTAACACTCTGTTTTCAGACTCATTCGTCACCTTTTCCTCGGCATTTTTCTTGAGGCGCGCACGCATCTGCTCAAACGCAGTACACAGCTCGCCAATCTCTCCGTCGCTCGGGCTCGTCTCAAGCTCAAAATCCAGATTGCCATCCTTGATATTTTCAGCGGCAATACGCAGCCTCTCTATCGGTGTGATGATACTCCTGTATATCCACACTATAAGCATGGCAGCCGTAGTAAGAAGTATCAATACAAGTGCAAATGCTCCCTCTATCAAAACAGTCCTGACCTCAGGGATCACACACGCGGTTGATGTCACTATGTAAAGACTCGCCTCGTCACCATCACTGTCACGAAAATTAAGCTGCTTTATTAGCACCTTGTCATCACTGTCCATATAGCTGCTCACATCAGAGCTGCTCTGCTTATTGGATATTCGCGGAAGCTTTCTCAAAATATCATCATTGTCAATTCCACCATTGAAAATGAGCTCTCCTTCACTTTTCACTATGAGATATGAATACTTCTTCTCCAGCTTCTTATTTATCTTAGTCAGATAATCACTATCAAGAAGCCTGGATGGTTCTATGAGCGATGTCTTCTCAAGCTCATCATATGTGCGCCCTGTCACCTTGTTCAGAAACTGCACCGTGTCAGTGAGCGCGAGCATGCCCGCATCCTCCATGCCATATGTCTTGTTTATGGCCTTTAGCTGAATCTTATTGAAACCCACAAGCACTATACTGGTGAGCACAACAGGCACAAAAATAATTATGCAGAATGATATAGCAAGTTTTGTTTTTATCTTCATAGTATTCTCCATTTGAATAAATTAATAAGCCACTTTATATATACAACAAGGACATATCCTTTCGCATTTGAATTTGATATGTCCTATTAATACTACAATATCTACTATATTTTTTTAAAATCACTACAGCTTAAATCTATATCCCACGCCCCAAATAGTCTCAATATACTGAGGCTTTGCAGTGTTCATCTCGATTTTCTCACGAATCTTCTTGATATGTACAGTGACTGTCGCGATATCTCCGACCGAATCCATATTCCAGATTTCCTTGAAGAGCTCCTCCTTGGTAAATACATGGTTTGGATTCTCAGCAAGGAATGTGAGCAGGTCGAATTCCTTTGTGGTAAACTGCTTTTCCTCTCCGTTTACCCAAACACGGCGGGCTGTTTTGTCAATCTTGATGCCACGAATTTCAACGATGTCATTTTCAGGTGTGGCGCTTCCGATCAGGCGCTCATATCTGGCCAGATGAGCCTTTACCCTGGCAACAAGCTCTGATGGTGAAAACGGCTTTGTGACATAATCATCTGCGCCGAGTCCGAGTCCTCTTATCTTGTCGATATCATCCTTCTTTGCTGAAACCATGAGTATCGGTGTGTTCTTTTTCTCACGAATCCGCTTACAAATCTCAAAGCCATCAATGCCCGGCAGCATAAGGTCAAGAATAAACAGATCAAAATCCTCCGCCAAAGCCTTGCGAGACCGCTTGTGCCATCATTCTCCACCTCTACCTCAAAGCCGCTCAGCTCCAGATAATCCTTCTCAAGATCAGCAATTGCAACCTCGTCCTCTACTATCAAAATTCTGCTCATATCCGTTCCTCCTGAAAATAAAAAGCCATGGAAACCGACTCAATGTCAGTCCCATGACTTAATTATATCATATATCCGATAACTTCTGTCTAAATTTTCTCTAAATTCTTTCTAACTTTTTCTAAGAAATATAATGTATACTATCCGGCGCTCACAACCTGAAAAGCGCGAAGCCCCACATATTGTTTAGAGATACTTCTTGAGGTCCTCAACCTTATCAAGTGCCTCCCAAGGTAGCTTGATATCTGTACGTCCGAAGTGTCCGTATGCTGCTGTCTGGCGGTAGATAGGTCTTCTGAGGTCAAGCATCTTGATGATTCCGGCCGGACGAAGGTCGAAATTCTCCCTTACGATTTCAACGATTCTGTCATCTGCAAGCTTTCCTGTGCCAAATGTATCAACCATGATAGATGTTGGCTGTGCAACACCGATAGCATATGAAAGCTGAATCTCACACCTGTCAGCAAATCCTGCTGCTACAAGGTTCTTTGCTACGTAACGTGCTGCATATGCTGCTGAACGGTCTACCTTTGTACAGTCCTTTCCTGAGAAAGCTCCGCCGCCGTGACGTGCATATCCACCGTAGGTGTCTACGATAATCTTACGACCGGTGAGACCTGCATCTCCGTGTGGTCCACCTATTACGAAACGTCCTGTAGGATTGATAAAGAACTTTGTCTCATCGTCAATCATATCCTTTGGAAGAATTGGATCAAATACATATTTCTTGATGTCCTCATGGATCTGCTCCTGGGTAACATCCTCGTCGTGCTGTGTTGAAAGTACAACTGCCTCAAGTCTTACCGGCTTTCCTGCCTCATCATACTCTACTGAAACCTGTGTCTTTCCGTCCGGACGAAGGTATGTAAGTGTGCCGTCTTTTCTAACCTTTGTGAGCTGGAATGCAAGCTTGTGAGCGAGTGCGATTGGGTATGGCATGTACTCCTCAGTCTCATTTGTAGCATATCCAAACATCATTCCCTGATCTCCGGCTCCGGTGTCGAGGTTGTCTGTAAGTTCGCCCTCTTTTGCCTCGAGTGCCTTGTCAACTCCCATGGCGATATCAGCAGACTGCTTGTCGATTGAAACCATTACTGCACATGAGTTTCCGTCGAGTCCCTTCTTTCCGTCATCATATCCGATCTCAAGTGCTGTTTTTCTGACGATTGCAGGAATATCAAGCTGTGCCTTTGTGGTAATCTCTCCTGTTACAAGGATGAAGCCTGTACAGCTTGCTGTCTCACATGCGACACGGCTCATCGGGTCCTGCTGTATGCATGCATCAAGGATGGCATCTGATACTGCATCGCAAAGCTTATCCGGATGTCCCTCAGTTACTGATTCTGATGTAAATAATAATTTCTCCATTAATTATCTGTTGCTCCTTTCATACTGTGTGACCAATATTTTTCCAATAAAAAACCACTTACTGCAAATAAGTGGATTAAAATTAAGATAATAAAAATCCTCTTATTGTTCGATTACTCGCTCAGGTTGCACCTTCCTGTTTTCTAACGGGGTTGCCGTGACTTCATAGATCCTTTGTATCTCCATCACTCTGAATAAGAGAAGTTACAATATAGAATTTTTCAAATCTCTGTCAGCTATATTACTACCACATGATATATATGTCAAGTATCATTTTCGATACAGATTTATCAATAATCCATTTTCGATACCCTATTCATTATTTATAAGCTATTTTATGCAATTATTCTTTCTTCCTTTATTGACTTTCATAATTTTTGTAATTATACTTAAATTTGTATTTATAGTACTAAACACACAATATCAAAATAAATTTTTGGAGTAACTCATGATTAAAATCAGCATAAAAGATGCGCAGATTGGTATGGTGGCAGCAGAACCGATAAAGACCCCTCTGGGCAGATACTTGCACTGCCCGGCACACAACTCACCCGTCAGCTCATCAACAAAATGAAGCTATATAAGGTAGGCAGCATCTCAATTCAAAACCCATCCTATGCAGCAGCACCGCAAGCCGGCGAAAATACAGCAAAGCGAGACAAGGTAAAACCTGTACCCAAAACCCGCGCACATGAGATGGTGACCAACATCCAGCGTGTTCAGGCCTCAGAAGAGTTCCTAGGCTTCCAGCTCAAATACCTCACATGCATAAATCAAATCAAGGATACCTTTGGCAAAATCTGTGCCGGCGAAAAATCCTTTGATGAGGCTGCGCTTCTTACTGCTGTCATTGACCTTTCCTCATCGTGCGGCACTACAATCGAGACCTTTGACATGCTCTACAACATGCGCACCATTGCAGACCCATTGTACTCACACTGTCTGAATGTAGGGCTTATTACAAGGATGATCGGACGATGGCTTCATATGGAAAAGACAGATGTGAATACGCTTACTATCGCAGGAGTACTTCACGATATCGGTAAATGCAAGATTCCCGATGATGTGCTAAACAAGCCTGACAAGCTCACAGATGAAGAATTTGCGCTCATAAAAAAGCACCCACAGTTTGGTTTTGATTTGATTAGGGATCTGCAGATTGACTCCAGAATAAAGCGCACAGCTCTCATGCATCATGAGCGCTGTGATGGCTCAGGCTATCCTTCACAGCTTGACAGCTCACTGATTGACGACTTTGCCATGATAACAGCCATCGCCGATGTATATGATGCCATGACTGCTGCCAGACGCTATCGCGCACCACTTTGTCCGTTCGCTGTCATATCAAGCTTTGAGAGTGAAGGTTTTACAAAGTACAATACAAAGTTCCTGCTTTTGTTTTTGAAAAAGCTTGCTACCACATACCAGAGCAACCGTGTAATGCTCAACGACAGCCGGTTCTGTAATATTGTGATGCTCAACCCACATGAACTGTCACGCCCTATTGTACGTTTTGATGACGGCAGTATACTTGATTTGTCCACAAACCGCGAGTTTTTCATCAAATCTGTGATGTAAGCTGATTTATAATCAAAAGGGTTACGGAATAGTTACTCAAAAAAATTATAAAATAACCAAAAATAAGAACCGTACATCTACAGTAAGATGCTGCCGGTTCTTATTTTATATATTGCATTTATATTGTGTTTACATTTCATGCTTTACGTATATATCTATTACGATACCTTGAGTATGAACTTCTGAAGCTCCTTCTCATCCTCTACCCTGCAATCTTTGCGCCAATCTTTGTAAGCTTCTCCTCGAGTGCCTCATAGCCTCTCTGGATATAGTAGATATCATCAACACTGTGATGCCCTCTGCTGCAAGACCTGCTATAACCAGTGCAGCTCCTGCTCTTAGGTCAGGTGCATTCACTCTGGCACCTGTGTATCTTTTCACGCCGCTGATGATTGCTATATTGCTCTCTACCTTTATATCAGCTCCCATTCTGGTGAGCTCGTCAACATACTTGAAACGATTCTCAAATATGCTCTCTGTCACTGTACTGGTGCCCTCAGCGATACCCAAAAGCACTGCCATCTGTGGCTGCATATCTGTCGGGAAGCCCGGATATGGAAGTGTGGTGACCTGTGTATGCTTTAAATGTCCGTCTGATATTACTCTGACTGAGTCATCAAACTCCTCTACCTGGCAGCCTACCTCCAACAGCTTTGCTGTGGTGGCCTCAAGATGCTTTGGAATGACATTCTTTACCAGCACGTTGCCTCCTGCTGCCGCAACTGCAAACATGAATGTACCGGCCTCAATCTGATCCGGAATGACAGAATACTCTGTAGCATGTAATTTCTCCACACCTACAATTCTGATGACATCGGTTCCTGCGCCCCTGATATTTGCTCCCATGCTGTTTAAGAAGTTTGCCACGTCAACGACATGAGGCTCCTTAGCCGCATTCTCGATAACAGTCTTGCCATCTGCCATGGCTGCAGCATCATAATATTGATTGTGGCACCTACAGAAACCTTATCCAATATATATGTGTGTGCCCTTAAGCTCCTTTGCCTGGCGATGACAAGGCCATGAGCTATGTCTATGTCTGCTCCCATGGAGCGGAAGCCCTTCATATGAAGGTCAATCGGCCTGCTTCCGATATCACAGCCTCCCGGAAGCGCAACCTCTGCATGCTTGTATTTTCCAAGTAATGCACCAATTAAATAATATGATGCCCTGATTCGTCTGATGAATTCATTATCGACATTTACGCCCCTGATAAATGAACCGTTTATCTTTACCTTGTGTATATCCACGCGCTCCACATGTGCGCCGATTTCTTCGATTGCCTGAAGTAAGACATTGATATCCCTTACATTTGGCAAATTATCTATTGTTACAGTCTCGTCTGTCATTATGGCAGCGGCCAAAATAGCAAGTGCAGCATTTTTGGCTCCACCAATTTCAACTTCACCGTATAAAGGATTTCCACCTTTGATTACGTACTGTTCCATATTCCACCTCTATGAATTCAGGAGTATACTTCCTCCTAATATACTATTCTCAATTTACACTATTGTTATACATCCAACTACAAATTTCATTTATGACGACGTATTTAAGCCGCCATTTGTGCCGGTGCTGCTTTTAATAAATGACGCAGCAGCTACTATTATCTAATCATATCACGATAAATAAGCACTATAATTCAAGTGCCTCCACCAGCTTCTCTACTGTCTGCTCCACATCAAGCCCCTCCTCGGAAACCTCGATGTCTGCATACTGCTCATACAATTTTGAGCGCTCTTCAAAAAGGGTTTCTAAAGTCTGCCCTTTCTTTAATACTACACCTCTACCCTTTATGTCTGCAAGTCGTTTTTCCAAAATAGCATAAGAAACCTTGAGATACACAACTCTGCCTATCTCCTTAAGATGCTCCATGCTTCTTTTCCGTATACCACCGAACCGCCTGTAGCTATAATGGCCCTATCAGCTGATAGAGGCATTGACACGGTTCTCTACCTCTATAAAACCGTCCGTGCCCTTTTCCTCAATTATCTCACGCAGAAGCTTTCCCTCCTGCTCCTGTATCAGTAAATCCGCATCCAGGAAGCTGTATCCCAGCACCTTTGCAAGTATTACGCCTATGGTACTCTTTCCAACTCCCGGCATGCTATAAGTACGATATTAGTTTTCTGTTCCATCTACTGCCTCAGTATTCTCTGTATCTGTACTATTGGTGCTTTCTGACTGCTGTGTGCTCTCTGTAGCACTTGTGTCTGCTGCCTTTTTGTCCTTCTTGGTAGTAGTAAAATAATTGTGAATCTTGATCTTGTCAAGCTGCTTCTGCTTTACAGACCATTTTTCATCGTCCTGCCATCCTGAAAGGATGCCATTGTAATATTTGTCCTCTTTATTGCCCTTTACAGTCTTCCTGTTTGACTCTGTTGCTTTATCATCGGTCTTTTTGTCGAGCCTTACGATATAGTAAGTGCTGTCTGTGGTGATGAGGTCTGAGGTCTGTCCCTCCTCAAGGGAATTGAGTGCATCTACAACGCTCTGATCAAGATTGTTTGTAGTGTATACACTGTCCTTTGTCTTGCTGTCCGATGACTTTGAGCTCTCTTTAGACTCTGTGTCATCTGATTTCTTATCTGAATCATCTGTCTTCTCCGCATCCGGATCAACGTATGTGGCGTATGTGCCTGTTGTGGCTGTAGTGCCTGCTGCCTTGGCTGCATCCTCTAAGGATGATCCGCCTGCAAGCGCCTCTACCACTGCATCTGCCTGTGCCTTTATCTGTGCTGACTGCTCATCTGTATATGTCTGATACTGGTAATTAGAGTCATATGCACCCTTGTAATCAAGCTTCACAATGGTGTATGCAGCCATATTGGCTTCCTCATCCGTCACGCTTGAATCAGCATTTTTGATGATTGCAGCATACATCTTACTCTTTATGAGGCGAAGCTCTAAATATTCCTCGACAATCTCCTCTGTAGCACTCATCTCGTCTATCACATCATCGGAATTTGCCTTCATAAACTTCTCTGCGGCCTTTTTGATTTCCTTTTTCTCATCATCAGAAACCTCTATATCGTAATCTGACTGATGCGCCTTTAATGTGTAAAGCTCATGAGCCTCCTCGATAGCATTTTTCTTCCATGTTTCAAGCACAGTATTATTGCCTGATACTGTCTTGTCCCAGTAGCCCTCGCCCATGTACTGTATATACATGTCATCATAACCGGCCTCCTGGTACCTTATCATAAAATTAACAAGCCCAAGCTTGATATCCTCTTTATCTAATGTCGCAACTGTTGCGGTTTTATTTATTGCACATCCTGTAAAAGCTGTAACTGAGAGTGTTGCAGCTAATAACATGGCTATTACTTTTTTCGCTTTCATTGTATCTATCCTCTTTAAAATTGGTATAGTATCGCTCGTATATTATAGAGCTTTTCGGGCCTGCTGGCAAGCATTTTCTAAACTTTGTAAATTATCGTCAATTTCGCGTAAAGCATGTGGTGTTTCCTATGCTATATGCTACATGATTCCAAAATTCGGGTAACTATTCAGCCGTAATCAGTTCCTTACGCATTTGCGAAATCAGTTCCTCCACCACATCAAGCACATCCCGCTTCTTCGCCACGCTGCCATTTTTTAAATCAAATGTGAAATATGGGTTTTCTGCCATATTAAATTTGAGTGAGGATTTATACTGGGCAATAAGCTCCGGTATCTTCTCCGGATTTATCCTTGCCCGTTCAAACATGGTAAGCTTTATCAGTGAGCCGGTCTGCTTTATCTCAGTGATATATACGGCATGAGCCAACGCCTTAAGCCTTGCCACGCGAAGCAGGCTGAGCACTGATTTTGGTGGTTCACCAAACCTGTCTATGAGCTCCTCGAGCATCTCGTCCTTCTCTTCCTCTGTCTCTATTCCTGCAATACGCTTGTATATATCCAGCTTCTGGAATTCGTTTGCAATATAACCTGCCGGAATATAAGCATCGGTCACAATATCCACCGTCGTGTCAAATTTATCACTGATATCCTCGATGCCCTTTGCCTCTTTTACAGCCTCGCTCAACATCTTGCAGTACAAATCATAGCCCACTGCCTCCATATGTCCGCTCTGCTCCGCGCCGAGCAGATTGCCCGCACCGCGGATTTCAAGGTCTCTCATGGCAATCTTAAAGCCGCTGCCAAGGTCTGAGTACTCCTTTATCGCTGCAAGACGCTTTTCTGCCACCTCTTTTAACATCTTGTTGCGCCTGTACATGAGAAATGCATACGCAGTACGGTTAGATCTGCCGACTCGTCCGCGGAGCTGATAAAGCTGTGAAAGTCCCATGTTGTCCGCATCGTGTATAATCATTGTATTGACGTTTGAGATGTCAAGTCCGGTCTCTATAATGGTCGTGGATACAAGCACATCTATTTCACCATTGATGAAACGGTACATGATGCGCTCAAGCTCCGTCTCCTTCATCTGTCCGTGCGCAAATGCAACAGTCGCATCCGGCACCAGTTCCTGCAGCTTTGCTGTTATGTCTGCTATGTCGCGCACCTTATTGTACACATAGTACACCTGTCCGTTTCTGGCAAGCTCCCTGTTTATCGCCTCTCTGACAAGCTCATCATTGTACTCCATGACATATGTCTGAATCGGTACACGGTCCATCGGTGGCTCTTCAAGCACGCTCATATCCCTTATGCCGATTAAGCTCATGTGGAGTGTCCTCGGAATCGGTGTAGCGGTCAGTGTGAGCACATCCACATTGACCTTCATCTGCTTAATTTTCTCCTTGTGAGTCACTCCGAAGCGCTGCTCCTCATCGATTACCAAAAGTCCCAGATCCTTAAACTGCACATCCTTTGAGAGTATGCGGTGTGTTCCGATAATGATATCGACCTCACCCTTTTTAAGCTTCTCTATCGTCTTTTTCTGCTCCGCTGCGCTTCTGAAACGGCACATCAAATCCACATTCACCGGAAAATCCTTCATCCTCTGCGAAAACGTATCATAAATCTGCTGCGCAAGAATGGTTGTCGGGGCAAGATATGCCACCTGCTTGCTGTCCTGCACCGCCTTGAAGGCCGCACGGATTGCAACCTCCGTCTTGCCGTAGCCCACGTCACCGCAAATCAGTCTGTCCATTATTTTATGACTCTGCATATCAGTCTTTGTGGCTTCAATTGCAAGAATCTGATCCTCAGTCTCATCAAAAGGGAAAAGCTCCTCAAACTCTCTCTGCCATACCGTATCCTCGCCGAAGGCATATCCGTTTTGCTTCTCACGCTGGGCGTACAGCTTCACCAGGTCTCCTGCAATCTGCTTTACCGCACCTCTGACACGATTCTTAGTCCTAGTCCATTCCTGACCACCAAGCTTGTTGAGCTTTGGTTTTCTGGCATCCTTTCCGGCATATTTTTGTATCATGTCAAGCTGGGTAGCGAGGATATAGAGATTGGAGCCACCCTGATACTCTATCTTGATGTAGTCCTTTACCTTTTTGTCCACCTCAAGCTTTTCAATGCCGCGGTAAATACCAAGTCCGTGGTTTTCATGCACTACATAGTCCCCCACCGACAAATCGGTAAAGCTCTGTATTTTTTCACCCTCATAGGTGCGGTGACGCTTCTTTTTCTTCTGCTGCGCCCCAAAAATATCTGACTCCGTAATCACGGCAAACTTTAGGATAGGATATTCAAAGCCTCTTCTCACCTTGCCGTAGCAGACCATAATCTGCCCCTGGGAAAGCTCATGGTCGTAGTTTTCAGTGTAAAAGCATGTGATTCCCTGGTCTGTGATATCCTCTGAAAGCCTCTTTGCCCTTGTCCTTGAACCGGATAAAAGAATGACTCTGTAGCCGTTTTTCTTATAGCGCTTTAAGTCCTTTATCAAAAGCTCAAAGCTGTTATTGTATGGGCTGACACTCTGACAGTGAATACCATAGCTTCCCAGCTGGTGCAGTCCGTTTGCTTTATTATCAAGCGCAGCGAGTGCGATGCACGAATACTTCCCAAGCTTTGCCACTATCTCCTTCTCTGTAAAAAGACCGTTCATCTGCCCCGGAAGTATATATCCCATCGCAAGTCTCTGCTTCATGCTCTCTGAAAACTCGGTCTCTGTAAGCTTTCCCTGCTCTGTACATCTGGTCAACTCATCAAAAAATATAAGGCTGTCCGATGGATTAAAATAATCCAAAAGCCCGACTCTCTCGTCAAAAAAGTACGACAAAAAAGCATCCATGCCTGCATACATGGACAGTTCTCCCCACTCCTCGGTAAGCTCGTCTGCCATCACAGTCACTCTGTGTGCTTCCTCTGTCTTCATCTGCTTTCTAAGCTTGTCAGACACCCGCTTTGCCTCTGCCTTAAGCTTTTCAATTCCCCCGGCCTTTTCCTCATCGCTAAGTACAAGCTCTGCCGCCGGATATATGCTCACCCGGTCTGTATTTTCGATGGATTTCTGGCTCTCGCAGTCAAAATATCTGATGGTGTCTATCTCGTCTCCCCACAGCTCGATTCGGATAGGATTCTCCTCCGTCAGCGGAAAAACATCAAGAATACCGCCCCTAACAGAAAACTGTCCCATCGTCTGGACCTGATACTCTTTTTCATAGCCCATCCGGATAAGGGCAGCCTGAATTTCCTTCAAATCCAAAAGCTGTCCCTGCTCAAGTGTAAGCACGTTTTCCCACATCTTTTCTATCGGCGCCATCGTATTCATCAGCGCATCAAAGGTGGTCACAAGCGTCACTCTCTCCTTCTCACGGATAGCCTTCAAAGCCCTGATACGCTCTGCTGTCAGGAGATTGCCTCTGATATCCGACTGGTAAAAAAGCACATCCTTTGATGGATAATACACCACCTCTTTGTCAAAAAAACTGTACTCATCGTACAGTTCCTTCGCCTTCTGCTCTCCAAAGGTCACAATAAGCTTGTTTTTCCTGTGACCTCCAAAGGCATATATCATCTGTGATTTTTGCGCATCTATACATCCCGTGACAGATATAAGTCCGGACGATTTTTCTGCCGTTTTTGTCATCTCCTCAAAGCCCGCAAGGGAAAGGAGTGGCTCTGTAAATGCTTTCACTTTCAATTCTCCATTTCTGTCTGTTCAAAATCACCTTGTCGATTTCCAGCTAGTTATATATGTTCATAGCCTTATCCGTCTCGCCCTGCATCATAAGAACTGCTGCATCCATCGCATGACCGATAGCTTCCTCCACCTTTGCCCTGTCCTCAGAACTGAAACGCCCGAGCACATGGTCAGCAAGATCCCAGCCCTGCGGCTTTTCTCCAACACCGACCTTGATACGGCTGAAGCCTGTGTGCCGGTCATTGCAATGATGCTCTTAATCCCGTTGTGACCGCCGGCGCTGCCCTTTTTGCGGATACGGATACGCCCCGGCTCGAGCGAAATATCATCAAAAATAACGATCATTTTCTCATCCGGATCAAGCTTATAAAAATTCATCACCTCAGCAACAGACTCACCGCTTAGGTTCATGTATGTCTGCGGCTTCACGAGCAGCACCTTCATGCCCTCAATCACTCCGCTTCCACAGAGCGCCTTGTGCTTTTTGTCTGTCACACTTATATTATATTTATCCGCAAGCGCATCTATCACATCAAATCCGATATTGTGTCTTGTGTGCTCATATTTTTTGTCAGGATTTCCAAGTCCTACTATAACGTACATCGTTTATCCTTTCTCTTTCTCATATCATTTACAATTCAAAATAAAACAAATACTGCTGGATAATTCCCGCCACACCCTTGTAGCGTTCAAAATCAAAGCCGTCACTATAATATTTGTCCAAAAGCTGCTTTACATGCGTATCTATCGGAAACGCATCCACATGATGCAAACCGAAAAGACATATGCAGTTCGCCACCTTTTTGCCAATTCCCTTGCGAGTAAGCAGGCTTTCCATCGCCTCATCATAGCTCATTTTGCGCAGATTATCAAGCCAGTCAGGATTATTAGCGCCATACTCATATATTTCCTTCAGATACGGTGCCCTATAGCCAAAGCCCATGCTCCTGTCATCAAATACCTCATCCGGTACCTCAAGAGGCTTGGGAAATGTATACAGTTCTTCCCCCTCTGCACTGCCGTCTATTTTATGTCCGCACCGCCTGCAAAGTAAATCCACACTGTTTGTGATTCGCTTAATGTTATTATTCTGGGAAATCATAAAAGTAACAATCATCTCCCACAAATCCTGCCTTAAAATGCGCACACCACTGCCATATGCATATGCCTCCTTCAGATGCGCGTCATCTCCGTCTGCTATCAGCTTTGCAATCCCCGCATAATCCGTATCCATATCCAGATAGCTTTTCCATATATTGTTCCAGTCTGCCTCATCACAGTCCAGCTCAAACTCATTTCCATCCTGCTTAATCCGAAGCGCCCTGTCAAATGCCACTACTGTGTATTCATTTTCTCCTGTATTCTTCCATCTGAAGCACTGACCACTGTCAGCAATCTGTTTTAAATCCAGATTATCTATTTTCGTCTTGTACATATCGTTTGTCTATCCTCTTTTATTGTAGCTATACTCTAAAAAGCCGGTCTTTCTGTGGCTTATTGTACCACGGATAGACCGGTTTGTGTGAAATATATTTGGATTATTATACCAGCTCAGGTATTTTATATCCTGCTTTGCTCATCGCTTTTTCAAAGTTATTGTTTGATTTTATGCATTCTCAATCTCTGTCTTATACTTTTCAAGAATCATATTCTGGATATTCTCGCGTGTGGCAGAGTTAATCGGATGGGCTATATCCCTGTACTCGCCATCGTTTGCCTTGCGGCTTGGCATGGCGATGAAAAGTCCCTTTTCTCCTTCGATTACCTTAATGTCATGTACCACGAATTCATCATCGATTGTGATTGACACAACCGCCTTCATCTTGCCTTCTTTTTCTACCTTACGAATTCTGATGTCTGTAATCTGCATATTTTTGTCCCCCTGGTCTGTTTTTAAATTACATATCTTACATTTTTTTCTTTTACTATCATGACTCCATCCTCACCACAATAGCAGGTGTTTGGATTGATGGTTCCGCGGCTCTCTACAATGCAATTTTCGAGGTGCACATTGTCGCCTATGTAGACGTCATTGAGCAGCACGCAGTTCTTCACGGTAGTGTTTTTGCCCACAAATACCTGCTTGAAAAGCACCGAATCCTCCACGCTGCCATTTATGATACAGCCACTTGATACGAGGCTGTTTGAAATGTCTGAGCCCGGATTAAACTTGGCCGGTGGCAGGTCGTCCACCTTTGAGCAGATGGTCGGCTCCTCCCTGAAGAAATAGCTTCTGACGTCAGTCTTAAGAAATCCATATTGGTCTTGAAGTATGCATCAATATCGGCGATATTGTTCCAGTATGAATTTATCTTGTAGCCATATATTTTCTTTACATTTTTGTAGCGCACGAGGATATCATTTACGAAATCGAATCTGTTTTCCTCAGCTGCCGCCTCCAAAAGCTCTATGAGCTGTCGTCTCCTGATGACATAGATACCTGTGGAAATGGTGTTGGATGAGCCTCGATTGGCTTTTCATCAAACTCTGTGATTCTTGACTCATCATCCATGCGTACCACACCAAAACGGCTGACATCGTCGTTGTACATCATGTCCTTGCATACCACTGTAATGTCTGATTTTTTCTCGATGTGAAAATCAAGCACTCTGTTGAAATCCAGCTTGTATACACAGTCACCGCTGCTGATGATGACATATGGCTCATGGCGTCTCTTGAGAAAATCAATGTTCTGATACATCGCATCTGCCGTGCCCCTGTACCAGTCACTGTTGTCCGCTGTGACTGTAGGTGTAAAGAGGAATAAGCCCCCCTGCTTTCTGCCAAAATTCCACCATTTTGATGAGCTTAAATGCTCATTCAGTGAGCGTGCATTGTACTGGGTCAGTACTGCGACAGTCTGTATATGTGAGTTTGACATGCTGCTGAGCGCAAAATCTATGCTTCTGAAACTGCCTGCTACCGGCAGGGCCGGTACTGCTCGTTTTGCTGTCAGTTCCTTCATCCTATTATTGTTGCCGCCGGCCAAAATTATTCCTATTGCCTTCATTTTCCGTCACCTGCCTTGATAATAACTTCTCCGCCCTCAAGCACACCGTCTTTGTAATCCTCTTCGTATGTAACACCGGAGATTGCTGTATTTTTGCCTATCTTTACCCCGTCCGGTATCACAGAATCTTCTCCTATAGTGACCAGCCCAAATGAGTATATGCTCTCATTTAATACGTTCGGCTTCTCCTGTCCGAAGCCAAGTGTCACATTGTCGCCCACCTTGCAATTTTCGGCAATGATGGACTTGTCTATCGTGACATTGGAGCCTATCTCCGTGTCACACATGATGATGGAATCACGTATTACTGCGCCTCTTCCAATCTTGACGTTGGCACCTATAACAGAATGCTCACATGACCATAGCATTCACAGCCCTCACCCATGATGCTTCGCTCCACATGACCTCCTTTGGCTATATAAAGTGGCTCGATTGCATCATTCTTTGTGTAAATCTTCCAATACTCCTCGTACAGATTAAACTCCGGAATGAGGTCCACAAGCTCCATATTGGCCTCCCAGTATGAGCAGTGTACCTACGTCCTTCCAGTATCCGTTGAACTCGTATGCAAACATACGTCTGTCGTTTTCAAAGCAGTATGGTATGACATGCTTGCCAAAATCACAGTTTTCCTGATCCTTTAGTGCAAGTAATGCTTCCTTTAGCACCGGCCATGAGAATATGTAAATACCCATTGATGCGAGATTGCTGCGCGGATGAACCGGCTTTTCCTCAAATGCATTGATGCGCTTATCATCATCGGCTATGACGATACCAAATCGGCTGGCCTCCTCGATAGGCACCGGCATGGTTGCTATGGTCACATCTGCATTGTTTTCCTTGTGGAAATCAAGCATCACCTCATAGTCCATCTTGTAAATGTGGTCTCCTGACAGTATCAACACATAGTCCGGGTTGTAACTGTCTATATACCTCATATTCTGGTAGATTGCATTGGCTGTACCTGTGTACCACTCGCTGTTGCCGCTCTTCTCATAAGGAGGCAGTATTGCCACTCCTCCATTATTCCTGTCGAGATCCCACGGAATACCTATTCCGATGTGGCTGTTAAGTCTGAGTGGCTGATACTGTGTAAGTACACCCACTGTATCAATGCCTGAATTGATGCAGTTGCTAAGCGGAAAATCTATGATTCTGTACTTTCCACCAAACGAAACTGCCGGTTTTGCTACGTCCGCTGTCAGAACACCAAGTCTGCTGCCTTGACCGCCTGCTAAAAGCATGGCTATCATTTCTTTCTTAATCACGTTATCACTCCTCGTCTGTCCTAATTTTTGTTGTGCCCATCCGGTCCCCACCACTTGTTTCTGTAATAACCGTATCTGTAATGCTTCCATAATAAATCACAATTGTTTCCATATAAATTATAGTTGCTGCTGCATAAATTGCAGTTACTGCCATATACTTTAACCCCATAAAATTCATATGGTCCGGATGAATTATTTTTATAAAAAAATTATACCACAGCCGCATTACCACTTCAACATTTTTCACAAAATCAAATAATATTTTTCTTTTTTTTCGACATTTTGCACAAGTGCCATTTATCGTATATCTGTTTAACCTGCTATGGTTCTTATCATTTGAAAGTCATGCCTGCTTTCACCTTATTTTTCCTTTGCAAATACTATATTTAGTTGTATAATTAATATAAAGTAACTATTCAGAACAAGAAAATCTGTTGCTTACATGCAATCATGACGCATCGGCTTTTTGTTCTCAGCGATTCTTAATAGTTACAATATAAATTATAATAAATCAGGCAGGTAAAATTAATGTATAAAATAGATTTCAGCAAACCAATACACATCCATTTCATAGGCATCGGCGGTATCAGCATGAGCGGTCTCGCAGAGATTCTGCATGAGGAGGGCTTTACAATTTCCGGCTCCGATTCAAAGGAATCAGACCTCACAAAAACTCTTGCTGCCAAGGGCATAAAAGTCATATATGGCCAGAGCGCAGACAATATCACATCCGGTATCGACCTGGTGGTTTACACTGCAGCTATCCACGAAAGCAATCCTGAGTTTGCCGCAGCAAAGGCAGCCGGTATTCCAATGCTTACAAGAGCCGAGCTTCTCGGACAGATTATGGACAATTACGATTATTCTATCGCTGTAGCCGGCACACACGGCAAGACTACCACCACATCCATGATCAGCGAGATTCTTCTCGCCGCCCAGACAGATCCTACCATTTCCGTAGGTGGTATTTTGTCATCTATCCACGGCAATCTGCGTGTGGGCGATTCAGAGTACTTCATCTCTGAGGCGTGTGAGTACACAAACAGCTTTTTGAATTTCAGACCACGCTACAGCATTATTTTAAATATTGAGGCTGAGCATCTGGATTTCTTCAAGGATATCAACGACATCAGGCATTCCTTCCGCGAGTATGCATCAAACACTCTCGCAGGCGGTGCTACCATCATCAACGGTGAGATTGACCGCTATGAGGAGATTGTCGCAGGGCTTCCTCAGAAGATTATCACCTATGGCTTTGATTCAAAATATGATTTCTATCCGGAAAATATAACCTATGACGATAAAGCTTGTGCTTCTTTTACAGCTATGAGACAGGGTAGTCCACTTTTCGACGTAAAACTCTCTGTTCCGGGCGCTCACAATGTAAGCAATGCGCTCGCAGCCATAGCTTTATCCACCACACTCGGTCTAGATACGGAGTCTATCCTCACAGGCCTTGACAAATTTGGCGGTGCTGACAGACGTTTCCAGTACAAGGGCAAGGTAAACGGCGTCACAATCATTGATGACTACGCTCACCATCCAACCGAGATCCGCGCAACACTGACAGCCGCACAAAAATATCCACATGACAGGCTTGTCCTTTGCTTCCAGCCACACACCTATTCCAGAACCAAGGCATTCTTAAATGATTTTGCCGATGTTCTTTCAATGGCAGATGTTGTGGTGCTTGCTGATATCTATGCTGCGCGTGAGCAGAACACATATGGTATCTCATCTAAGGATATCCTGGATTTATTGCTCGAAAAAGGTGTGAATGCGCACTATTTCCCATCATTTGAGGAAATCGAGAAATTTTTATCAGAAAATTGTGTAAACGGTGACCTGTTGATAACAATGGGTGCCGGAAATGTAGTAGAAATCGGCGAAGACCTGCTTAAGAAATAAGTTATCCACGTTATCCACATACAAAATGTTAACAACTCTCATTTTGTGTGTGGATTTTTTAAATAATTTTCAACAGCTTATATACCCTGTGATACATTGATTTTTCAATTATTTTACACAGTTATCCACGTTATCCACATTTTTTTGTGGACTCGGAAAGCCCGAGTTTACAAGGCTTGTAGCACTTTTACCATCTTCACACGGTTAAAATATTGTGCTATAATTGCTCACAGGTTAAGCGAAAGAGAGTTTTTTATATGACAGCGATAAACATTAGCAGTGACATAGCAACATCATTCACTACTGTGTCAGATATTTTTATAGATCAATACATGCCAAAGGCAAACGGTGAGTTTGTCAAGGTATACCTTTATCTGCTCCGTGCGACAGGCTCCGGGGCAGGCATAGCAACTATTTCAGAGATTGCCGATCATTTCAGCAATACTGAAGCCGACATCATACGTGCCCTCAATTACTGGGCCTCTGAGGGCATTTTGCAGGTGCAAACCGGCGCTGATGGCAGATTATGGGAATCAACCTCTGCAGTCTTTCTGTATCCGGTATGCAGGCTGCTCAGAGTAATATACAAAGCGCTGTGGCTGATAATGCCGCGCAGAATAATTTGCAAAACAGCGTAGTTAATAATGCTGCACAGAATATTTTGCAAAACAGCGTGGTTAATAATGCTGCACAGAATATTTCTACCGTGAATACTCGGATGCATGATTCTGTTGTGGAAAAGCTTAAGAGCCAGACTCCTGACAAAGCTGCTTCTTCACAGAAGGAATACACACTTGATGAGATTAAGGAGTTTAGAAAGAATCCTGACATTTCAGAGCTTTTCTTTATTATAGAGACATATCTGAAGCATACGCTCTCATCCACAGACACCAATATGGTGCTCTACTGGCTGGACGAGCTTCATTTTTCTACCGACCTGGTAGAATATCTCGTAGAGTACTGCATTACCAAAGGACATTCAAGCCTTCGTTACATGAACAAGGTCGCTCTCGGCTGGGCCGATGCCGGCATAAAGACCGTAGACCAGGCAAAGGACGATGCAGCCGCTCACTCACAGATTTACTATTCTGTAATGAAGGCTCTAGGCATCACAGGCCGCAATCTGGTTGACTCTGAGGTGTCACTAATAAACAAATGGGTCGGCGAATACGGTTTCGATATAGAGCTTGTAAAGGCCGCCTGCAGTAAAACCATTTCAGCTATCCAGAAGCCAAGCTTCGAGTACACAGACTCGATACTCGCGAACTGGAGGAAAAAGGATGTACATACATTAAAGGATGTTGAAGTGCTTGATGCCAACTTTGCCAAGGCCAATAAAGCCTCTGCTACCGGCTCATCACAGAGTACAAATGCTGCAAACGGTTCCTCAAAACCCAAAAGCAATAATTCAAGTTCCAAGAATAAATTTAACAACTTCAATCAGCGAAACAATGATTACGACAAGCTGGAGAAGCTGTTTCTGAATTCTACGGTATGATTTAAGCTACATGATTTCAATTATCTGATTTAAACTGTATGATTTCTGTTGCGCAATTTAGTTATATGATTTTCAAGTTAGATTTACACATCCCAAGGAGGATATATGGCACTTACCAATGCTCAATATGATGAGATAATGCGAGGCTACGACAAACGCCAGCTTCAGAACAAATACATACATGACAAGCGTATTGAGGAAGCCTATCGCAAGGCACCCCGCCTCAGGGAAATTGACTCAGAGATTGCATCCGCATCTGTCAGGCAGGCGTACAGGCTCATGGATGGTGATGAGAATGCTCTTGCCGCTTTACGCCTTGCAATCGAGGACTATAAGGAGGAGCGTGCTGCACTGCTATCCACACTCGGATATCCGCTTGATTATTTTGAGCCTATTTACACCTGTCCAGATTGCCACGATACAGGATACATAGACGGTCAGAAATGTCATTGTTTCAAGCAGGCTATTATCAATACCGTTTATTCGCAGTCCAATATCAGGGAGATTTTGTCTCGTGAGAATTTTTCCACGCTCTCATTTGATTATTACTCAGATGAGCAGAAAAATCCTGCGACAGGACTGTCTGCTCTTGCCACAGCAAAGCTTGCAGTGACGAACTGTCATGAATTTATAGACAATTTTGAAAACAAACCTAAAAACATATTTTTCTACGGTAATACCGGTGTCGGAAAGACTTTTTTATCTAATTGCATTGCAAAAGAGCTTTTAGATGCAGGCTACTCCGTAATTTACTTTACAGCATTCCAATTATTTGATATATTAAGCAAAGGTGTGTTTGAAAAGGATGCAGATGCCATCGCAGCGCACCAGAATATATTCGACTGTGATTTACTTATCATAGACGATCTCGGAACCGAGCTTTCCAACTCATTTACCACATCACAGCTTTTCCTTTGTGTAAATGAGCGTATACTGCGACAGAAATCTACTATTATTTCCACTAATCTGAATTTGGAGCAGATAGCAGAGATTTACTCCGAGAGAACACTTTCAAGAATTTCAAGCAATTATAGTTTTATCAAGCTCTTCGGAGATGACATACGAATTAAAAAGCGTCTTTCCAAATAGCGCTTTTTATATATATTTTAGTTTATTTATTATATGGTTATATGGAGGAATAACAATGCCAAACGATGAGAGAATTTTGGAGACTATGCCAACCGGTACACTTGGACTTGTTGCAACTGACAGTTGTATAGGTCTTGCCCAGAAGGTAGATGCATACTTACAGGCTGGAGAGAGCACAGAGAGCACCAGCATGCTAACGAGAGTGCTTTCAAGGACTACTACAAAAACAGCTACATTATCAAGCCTTCTACACCTAGATTCGGTTCCGGCGAGGCTAAATGTGTTATCAACCAGTCAGTTCGTGGTTATGATCTGTACATCATGGTAGATGTAACCAACTACAGTCTTACCTACACAGTATGCGGTCAGACAAACCACATGTCACCTGATGACCACTACGCAGACTTAAAGCGTGTTATCGCTGCAGCCGGCGGAAAAGCAAGAAGAATCACAGTTATCATGCCTTTCCTTTATGAGAGCCGTCAGCACAGACGTACAGGCCGTGAGTCTCTTGACTGTCCATTAGCTCTTCAGGAGCTTATCAACATGGGTGTAGACAATATCATCACCTTCGATGCTCATGACCCTCGTGTGGTAAATGCTATTCCTCTGAACGGCTTTGAGAATGTAATGCTTCTTACCAGTTCATTAAGGGCATTTTAAAGAACGTAAAGGATATCACTATTGATGCTGACCATCTTATGATTATCTCTCCTGATGAGGGCGCTACAAACCGTGCTATCTACCTTGCAAACGTACTCGGAGTAGACATGGGTATGTTCTACAAGCGTCGTGATTACAGCCGTATCGTTGACGGACGTAACCCTATCGTAGCTCATGAGTTCCTCGGAACAAATGTGGAGGTAAGGATGTTCTTATCATCGATGATATGATTTCTTCCGGCGAGAGTATGATAGATACAGCAAGAGAGCTCAAGAAGCGTAAAGCTAACAGAATCTTTGTTGTTTCTACATTCGGTCTCTTTACAAACGGCTTTGCTTCATTTGACAAGGCTTACGAGGAGGGTCTCATCTACAGAGTAGTTACAACAAACCTTATCTACCAGTCACCGGAGCTTCTCTCTAAGGAGTACTATATCAGCTGTGACATGAGCAAATACATCGCATACCTCATTGATACATTAAACCACGACTGTTCTATCAGTGATCTTCTCTCACCATATGACAGAATCAAGAAGTGTGTTCAGAAGTACAATGACGAGCAGGCTGCAGCAAAAAATAAATAATTAAGTGCATTTATAAAAAGCCGTGTGAAATGATATGTACCCCTTTTACTGGACATCCAGTGAAAGGGGTATTTTTATGCGTTACAGTTACGAATTCAAACGAAAGGCTGTCGAACTATACATGCAAGTAAGACGCATCAGTTTTTCTCAAAGTTTAGAATAATTATCTTAGTAATATAAAAAACCAGAGAAGTGAGTGTCATCCACTCAAATCTCTGGTTTAATTTAGTCTAAGATTTATACCGATTAAATATTAAACTAACTCAAGGAGAACCTCTAAAGCTCCGTCACCTTTACGCTGTCCAATCTTAACGATTCTTGTGTAACCACCGTTACGATCAGCATACTTAGGAGCGATCTCATCGAATAACTTGTTTGTTACATCGATAGTCTTTGTTCCCTTCTTTGTGCCGTCAGACTCTTTAGCTGTGTAAAGAACCTTGAGCATCTGTCTTCTGGCATGAAGACGTGAAGCAGAATCCTTCTTGATCTTCTTCTCTACTTCGTCATAAACAGTAACTTTCTTTCCGTCTACAACCTCTTTTACTCTCTTGCCATCTTTGTCCTTGCGGGCAACCTTAGCTGTTACAGTAACCTCTTCGAAGTTGTCTTTCTCTTTTACTGCTAATGCGATAAGACCCTCAGCGATCTTACGAACCTCTTTAGCCTTAGCCTCTGTAGTAACGATCTTTCCGTTAACAAGAAGCTGTGTAACCTGACCTCTGAGTAAAGCCTTTCTCTGGCTTGATGTTCTGCTTAACTTACGATATTTTGCCATTTTAATTTCCTCCATTTGTGGGACATCCGGTCACGCTCTTCGGTCTTACTGCCAGACATCGTATCTTGTTGTGATAAAGCTTTGCCTTATTTCAAAAAGCAAATGCTCAAATCAGTTGCCACTCATGTATCAGACACGGTCACGCTCTTTGGTCTTACTGGCCCTGCCGCTATGAGTTTTGTCACACATAAACATAAATATGATATTTAAAATTTATATATGACTAATTTATTTAGAAGAATCAGTGCAAGGATTATTCGAATGAATTATTCCTCAGTCTGATTTAACTCTAAACCTAATTCTTTTAATTTTGCTAAAACTTCCTCTAAAGACTTGCGACCAAGGTTACGAACCTTCATCATGTCCTCAGGTGTTCTATTGATAAGCTCTGCAACAGTGTTGATTCCTGCACGCTTTAAGCAGTTGTATGAACGAACTGAAAGCTCAAGCTCATCGATGTTCATCTCAAGAACCTTCTCCTGAGCATCGTTTTCCTTCTCGACCATAACGTCAACCTGCTGTGCTGCCTCTGAAAGATCGATGAACAGATTTAAGTGCTCACTTAACACCTTAGCTGCAAGGCTGACTGCCTCGTCTGGCTCCAATGTACCATTTGTAAATACATCTAATGTAGCTTATCGTAATCTGTAACCTGACCTACACGGGTATTCTCTACAGTAAGATTAACACGCTCAACAGGAGTGTAGATTGAATCTACAGCAAGAACTCCGATTGGTGTATCCTCGTTCTTGTTCTTCTCTGCTCCGACATAACCTCTGCCGTTAGTGATTGTAAGCTCCATGTAAAGCTTAGAATCTGCTCCACCATTCAAGTGTGCAATCTCTAACTCAGGATTCAAAATCTCGATATCTGAATCAACCTGAATATCGCTGCTGTAACAACGCCTTCACCTTCGAATTCGATATATGCAACCTTTGGTTCATTTGTAGAACTATTATTGCGAATTGCAAGGTTCTTGATATTCATGATGATTTCTGTAACATCTTCCTTAACACCAGGAATAGAGCTGAATTCATGTAAAACACCATCAATCTTGACCTGGCTTACTGCAGCGCCCGGTAAAGAAGAAAGCATGATACGTCTTAAAGAGTTTCCAAGTGTTGTACCGTAACCTCTCTCTAATGGCTCTACAACAAATCTGCCATATGTCTTGTCTTCTGAAATTTCTGCGATTTCAATTTTTGGTTTTTCAAAATCGAACACTTCAAATTCCCTCCTTCTCGGGTATCGTTGTTATATGTTATCAAAGAGTGGATAAGCCGGGAAATAAATCCCCGGCAAATCAACCTAATTTTACTTAGAATATAACTCGACGATGAGCATCTCATCTACAGGAACATCAATCTGCTCACGTGTAGGTAAGTCTTTTACAGTTCCCTGTAATTTCTCAGCATCTACGTCTAACCACTCCGGAACGATTCTTCCGCCAGCTACCTCGACGATATCTTTCATTCTCTGAGTATTCTTTTTGCTCTCTTTAATTTCGATAACATCGCCAGCCTTTACAAGGTATGAAGGGATGTTAACAACTTTTCCGTTTACTGTAACGAACTTGTGATCAACGATCTGTCTAGCTTCTTTTCTTGTTCTTGCGAAACCAAGACGGAAGATTACGTTGTCAATTCTTGACTCAAGGATTGTCATAAGGTTAAGACCTGTTAATCCTTTCATCTGATCTGCTTTCTTGTAGTAGTTACGGAAAGGCTTCTCTAAAACACCATAGATGAATTTAGCTTTCTGCTTTTCTCTTAACTGAAGTCCGTACTCAGACACCTTTCTGTTTGCTCTTGTAAGGTTTCTTCTAGACTTCTTATCATATCCTAAATAACTTGGCTCTAAACCAAGTGATCTGCATCTCTTAAGTACAGGTACTTTATTAACTGCCATTTTAATCTATACCTCCTGATTAGACTCTTCTACGTTTTGGTGGACGACATCCATTGTGAGGTACCGGAGTAACGTCTCTGATTGATGTAACCTCAAGACCACATGCTGAAAGGGCACGAATAGCTGCCTCTCTTCCTGAACCTGGTCCCTTAACGAATACGTCAACTGTCTTTAATCCATGGATTAAAGCTGCCTTTGTAGCTGTTTCTGCTGCCATCTGTGCAGCATATGGAGTAGATTTCTTTGAACCTCTAAATCCAAGACCACCGGCACTTGCCCATGATAAAGCATTTCCTTCAGCATCTGTTAAAGTAACGATTGTGTTATTGAAAGATGCCTGAATATGTGCCTGTCCGCGTTCAACGTTTTTCTTTACACGCTTTTTAGTTGTTTTCTTTGCAACATTCTTAGCCATATTTAAACTAACCTACTTTCTACTTTCTAAACTTTATTTAAGTTATAATGAAGCTCTGCTTCTTCGTCCGCAGAACTAAACGCGCACTACGTTCAAGTGGCGTTTTCACTTATTTTCCAAGTGATTATTTCTTCTTGTTTGCTACTGTTCTCTTAGGACCTTGCGAGTTCTTGCATTAGTCTTTGTCTTCTGACCGCGAACTGGAAGTCCCTTTCTATGACGGATACCACGATAGCATCCAATTTCCTGAAGTCTCTTGATATTTAAAGCGATTTCTCTTCTTAAATCACCTTCAACTGTCATTGTCTCGTCGATAACAGCGCTGATTCTCTTAACCTCGTCATCTGTAAGATCTCTAACACGAGTGCTTGGATCAACATTAGCTGCTTCAAGGATACGGTCTGCACTTACTCTTCCGATTCCGTAGATGTAAGTTAAGCCGATTTCTACACGTTTTTCTCTTGGTAAATCTACACCTGCAATACGAGCCATGTGTGTTTACACCTCCATAATTTTTAGTTATTTACAATAGTAACGATACATCTGCAACTTGATGTATACTCTCCGAAACACATATGCATCTACAGCTACGGTTGCACGTCCTGAAATGTGTGTAGCCATATGCGCTCCCATATTTGCATTTTGTTCCATATCACTCGGTATTATAATATGAAACCAGAATGCCTCTGTTTATTATGAACAGCGATGATAAATATCTCGCTGCAGCCGCACATAATGATGTGAAAAAAGGTTTAATAAACCAAACGCACAAATAACAGGGTCAAATATTTGTACTAATTAACCCTGTCTCTGCTTATGCTTTGGATTCTCACAGATAATTCTGATGCTTCCTTTTCTCTTGATAACTTTGCACTTTTCGCAAATAGGTTTAACTGATGATCTTACCTTCACAGCAAATCCTCCTTTCTCTATAAAAGTCCTTTTCAGGTACTTTTCCAAAAGTGTCCAGATAGCATTATACACGGACACTTAAGGGAAGTCAATATATTTTTTTTAAAAAATTATCTGTAAAAATTACTTATCTCTCCAGATAATTCTTGCCCTTTGTCAAATCGTATGGTGACATCTCAATTGTTACCTTATCTCCCGGTAAAATTCTAATGAAATTCATACGAAGCTTTCCACTGATTGTAGCT
>ENA-OQAZ01000110-OQAZ01000110.1-human-gut-metagenome-genome-assembly--contig:-NODE-110-length-40907-cov-9.136194_pt1 | contig 40907 bp, 38 predicted proteins | sample MGYA00242737_ERZ504531 | MGnify/ENA primary metagenome ERZ504531 (study PRJEB26092, sample SAMD00036244) | human gut metagenome | host: Homo sapiens | study: EMG produced TPA metagenomics assembly of... | reverse complement strand
TAAATATATTGAATATTATAACAATAAAAGAATCAAAGCCCGGTTAAATGGAAAGAGTCCGGTACAATACCGAACTCTTTCTATTACGGATAATGTTTAACTTGTCCAACTTTTTGGGGTCACTTCAGTTTGAGATGGCCTCTCTTTTTGCCTTACGAATGACCCACAGAACTTGGAAGGCAGCCAAAGCGTTGCTTAAAACATTTTGTGAAATACTTTGGATCATTGAAACCTACCGCATAAGCAACTTCAGACACATTGGCATCTCCTTTTTTCTGTTCCAGCAACTGATAACCCATATCCAACCTAAAGTTCTTCATAAACTGTCCGATAGGAATTCCTGCCAGATTCTGCATCTTCTGGTTAACCAATGTCTTACTGTATCCCATGTCACGAATAAAAGCATCCAGTCCATATTCAGACTCTGCATAGTGCTCTTTCATCAAAGCGATAGCCCGATCCATAAAGACCTTATCTCTGGACTCTTCTATCAATCCAAGATCACTCACGTCTGTCAATGTCAAAGCAGCAGGTTTTGAAAGTTTCTCCTGATAACCACGACGCAAAGCCAGAATGTTACGAATACGATATTTAAGAACTTCCGCATCAAAAGGTTTACACAAATATTCATCAACCCCTACTGAATAGCAGATTTTCTCATTCTCCTCCGAGCACACTGCCGTAAGAATTAGAAAAGGAATGTGACTGGTCTCTAAATTTGCCTTTACTCTTTTCGATAGTTCCAGCCCATCCATTTCAGGCATAAGCAAATCACTAATAATCAAGTCTACATGCTCATTTTTTATTATGTCTATAGCTTTTTTCCCATTTTCTGCTTCTAAAAGCTTATATTCTTGTTTCAGTAAAGAACAAATATAACGGCGCATATCAGAGTTATCATCCACTATCAGAAGAGTTTCATGTGCCGATGAAGCTGGTTTCACTAATGGCATGTTTTCTTCATCCAAATGCCTTTCTACAGCCTCATGCTCCTTTACCGGCATGTCTTTCATCGGTAGCAATATTCTAAAAGAGGTACCTCCAGAATGGTTATTTCGAGCAGATATCACTCCCCCATGAAGCGTGATAATCCGCTTACAAATATTCAGTCCTATACCTGTGCCCGTCTGTCCGAAAACAGGATAAGCCACAGTGTTCTGTGCTTGAAAAAAACTATCAAAGATTTTAGGTAAATCTTTTTCCGGAATTCCACATCCAGTATCCGATACCGACAGATAAAGCTGCACCTTTCCCTCATAATCTACTACTCTGCCACATAAAGGCTTATAACACCCCCATCAGGCGTAAATTTCACAGCATTAGCCAATAGATTTGTCAGCACACGATGAAGATATTTAGGGTCAGCATTTACAGAAAGTCCCTGAAGACGATAATACGTGCGTAATACAATATGACGTTCTTTCACAAAGGAGACAAAAGGTGCCAATAAGTCTTCAACCATAGAAATCAAGTTAAATGGCCGGATGTTCAATTGCACCTTTTCCATATCAAGTTTACGGAAATCCATTAATTCATTCACCAATGACAATAAATCTTCTACATTACGTTCGGCTATGTGAAGCTGCTCCTTTACCTCCTTATCTGAAGTCAGTGCCAATGCCTGCTGAATAGGTCCGTGAATCAATGTAACCGGTGTACGGAACTCATGGGTAATATGCGTAAAAAACGTATTTTTTCTTCTGCAACTTCCTCTACATGATGAGCCATTACTTCCAGACTACGGTTCTGTATTTCCAGTTCGTGTGTGCGCTGGGCTACTAATTGTTTCAATAATACCTGCCGATGTTTTAACTGCCGTACTTTATAACGATAAAAGGCTACGGACAAACATCCTGCAACAAGCAAAAGTAACGACCAGAACCACCACGACTTATAATAATAAGGACGTACCTGAATATTTATATCCAATATGTCATCTTGCCATCTTCCCTCCTGATCTGTAGCTTGTATTTCCAATTGGAATTGTCCTCCCGGAAGTGAAGGCAAAGCAATCACCGGATTATCTGCAGGAAGTTCCACCCATTCCTCTCCATTCTGTTTTTCTCTGTAACGAATCCGAACCGCCTCGTTGTATCCATACTCCAAAGTGGTCAAAGCAAGTTCCAGTTTATTCCCTTCCCCCAAATCAGACAGCCTTTTCGAAGTCTCATAAGTCCAGTTTTCACCATTCACACGGCAAGAAGAAATAACAACTGTACGTTCCTTGACCGATTCTGGTATTTTCTTCAAAATCACTTCACACAATCCATGATCTTTTCCGCAATACAAGCGTTTATAACGTGATGAAAAATGCAATGTATGTGAATCATAATCCTTGTCCAAAATACCATCAGACTTTCCGTATAAGACAAAAGTATCACTATCTACCAGCAAACGGAATAATCCATTCTCTGTAGCAATCCATAAATTACCTGTTCCATCTTCGGATAAGCCATAAACCGTATTTTCATAAAAGCCTTCTTCTTTTCCATAATGCTTAAACTGGAAACGGTTTGCTTTATCCGATATTAAATGATAAAGTCCTGTGGCTTTTCCTCCTAACCAGATTTCGCCACGACGATCTTGAAAAACCACATTGACTCGCTCTACCTGCGTAGATTTCTCATCATTCAACTTATAGCGTAAATAAATATAATTAAAATGCCGACGCGAACGGGCGAAAGAAAACAGATCAACAATAAATACCCCCTCAGAAGTACCCACCCACAATCGTCCTTTCCGATCTACACACAAAGAACCTACTGATTCGAACTCACTCACACTGGAATCAAAATCCACCCGGCTAAATAGCTCCTGCTTTTTATCATAAAACAATAATCCATGTGTCGTTCCAAACCAAATACCCCTGTTGACAGAATCTTCCACCGCACTCATAATAAAATCATCCTCCAGCCCTGGCACTTCTCCATTGGAATGCTGACGAAAGACAGAATGAGGTTTATTCAAATCCAGCTCACTAATTCCAGCCCCCCAAGTATAAACCCACAGATGATTATCACTGTCTATCAATATGCCATTCACATTATTGGAAAGAATAGATGTCGAGCTATGAGGGGTGAAAGCGTAATGCTGCACTGCTTCCGTTTCTGGGTTCATCTGATAAAGTCCTCCCTCAATCGTACCAATCCACAAATTTCCCTTTTTATCTTCCGTCACAGCACTGATTTGCGGTGTGCGCCCTGCCGAAAGTTTCCAAGGAATATCTCCTAATCTGGAGACCTCTAACCTGCGCGACAAGTACAACAAATTGACTCCTCCATCCTGTGTACCGGCCCAGATGTCCTGCCCGTCGGTAAACAGACAGACTATAATATTGGTATTCAATCCTCGTTCTTCGGAATCTTCCACCCGGCGGATAAAAGAAAATGTATCAGATTCACGGTCATATACATTCAGCCCGTTGAAAGTGGAAACCACCAGACTGCCGTCGGAAGTCAGCTTCATATCCGTGATATAAGCCTGACTGAGCATTCCCTCCCGATGCGAAGAGTAACGGTAGCGCTTCATCGTCTTGGTTTGCCGGTAATAGCGAAAAAGTCCACGGTTACTCCCTATCCACAGGAAATCACCGTCGGCTTGCAGGCAAGAGATACGCCAGTCATCGCTAAAAGGTACAATGGCATCCGAAAGTGGCTGTTTACGCAGCCTGCTCCCCTCCTCTTTCATAATCCGGTAAATGCAGTTGCCTACTCCGGCACAAACTCCTCCTTCTATCTCTGCAATGGCCGATACATTCTCGTCAGCTTCAGCCTGCATCCGATAAAAAGCCGCCACAACTCCTGAAGAGTCCAGTTCCAGACACCACAGCATCTTGTCAGTTACTACCCATATATTTCCATCGGTAGTCTGTACCACCGAACGGACAAACGAATTAAACAGAGTTGACAATTCCGGTGCTGCCCCTAAATCAGACGCAGGTACAGAAAGGCCTGTCTGTAAGTCAATCAGGTCGAGTCCGGCATCCGAGCTACCCAAAGCCTCTTCTGACGGTCCTCGCACAATGTGTAGACATAGTTCCCTTTCAAGCGATAAAGAGGTTCCTTCACCCCATAACTCAGGAAACGATAGCCGTCGTAACGCGCCAGCCCGTCCTGAGTGGCCACCCAGATATATCCGAATGAATCTTTCATTACGGCAGTCACCGAGTTATTAGGCAAGCCGGCTTCCTCTGTTATATGACAGAAATTATAATTTGAGAAGAAATGTTTCTTCGCCTCCAGGCGTAGCGTATTCCCCCCAAATAAAATAATACATAAAGTCAACAAAAGTAGTCTCATAGCATATTTATGTTACAATCGTATCGGTTCATTTATAAAATGCCTGCGTTCTCTCCGGATATACCAGGTAACGCAGACCCATCCTAAAGCCACCACAAAGACTCCTACCAGTGCCGGATAGCGATAACCTAATCCTGCATCAATCGGAAGTCCTCCGGCATATGCTCCTACCGCATTTCCCAAATTGAAGGCAATCTGTACACAAGCCGCTCCCATCATTTCGCTTCCTCTGGAGTTCTGCAGCAACAACAATTGCTGAGGAGGAGACACCGCAAACAAGGCTGCCGCACAAATAAACATCAGCAATACGGAAAGCCAAGGTACTCCTGCAAACAGAAACGTGCCCAGCAAAGCTAGCATCATAAATACCTGCGTAAACTGAATCACCGGTGCCAGTCCGTACAAATCGCCACATCGTCCTCCTACCAGGTTACCGATAGTCATCCCCAATCCGGCCAGCATCATAATCCATGTCAGACTTTCCGGTTGGAAACCCGCTTCATGCAGCATCTGCGGAGTGACGTAGCTGAACCAGCAAAATACACCCCCGTTGCCAAACATCGTGGTCAGGATAATCAGCCACGGAGCTAACTTGCGCAAAAAGCGGAACTGTCCTTTCCAGCCCACATCCGGCAAAGCGGGCAAAACAGGTATCCATTTCCAAACGAGGAAGAATACCAGCATTCCCCAGCATCCATTAAACAGGAAGGGGAACCGCCAGGAGAACAGATTGCTCAACAACGTACCAAAGGGCACTCCAAATAAATTGGCAATGGTCATACCGGCAATCATCAGGGCTACAGCTTGCGAGGTTTTCCCTTTATCGGCCACCCTCTCGGCTACAATAGAACCGACTCCGAAAAATGCTCCGTGAGGCAGTCCCGACACAAACCGCATAAGCAGCAATGTCCAATATTCCGGAGCAAGCGCCGCACACAAATTACCAATCACATAAATGGCAGCAAGTCCTAACAATATCTGTTTCAACGGACGCGTACGAGCCACAAACACCGTCAAGGGTGCTCCCACACAAACTCCTATGGCATACGCCGAAATAAAATGTCCGGCTTCCGGTATGCTGATACTCAAATCACGAGCCACATTGGGCAGTATTCCCATCATCACAAACTCAGCAATACCTAACCCGAGTGTACCGGAGGCAAGTGCCAGTAAACTTTTTTTCATGCAAACAATCTTTTTTACCTGTTACCTATCTTCTACGGTACAAAATTACATCAAAAAGTGTACATTATACACATGTTTGAAATTCTTTTTAAAAAGATGGCCGGAACCTCCGAAGTTCTCCCCGCAAACGTAAGGCCTGCCCTGCCGTCATGCTGTCAAGCAACTCCCAGAAGCGGGAGCCGTGGTTCATCTCACGCGTATGAGCCAGCTCGTGCAGAATCACATAATCCATCAAGTGCGAAGGTACCAGCATCAGGTAACAGGACAAACTGATGGTTTTAGCTGAAGTACAACTTCCCCATCGTGAACGGGCAGCGGTAATCCGTACTTTTCGGTAAGTCAACCCGAAGCGTTCTGCCCACACACTCAGCAAGGGTGGCAGAAACTCAGCCGCCACTTTTTTCATGGCACGCAAAATAGCCCCACGCACCAGCTTCTGAACCGCTTCATCCGAAAAGTCGGTATGTTCCGGACAGAACACGGTCACTTCGCCCGAAGGCATCTGCCGCACCGTGAAACATTTCAGGTGACTGGGAGACAGTGACAAACGAAAACAGTCGGCCTCAATCCGAAAACTGAAATCGATTGGCCGTACCGCCACCTGCCGAAAGCGTTCCCGTAAATCGGCACGAAACTGCTCCAGGGTAGAAAGCACTTTGTCCGTCTTGCTGTAAGGCGGCACCGTGAGATACAGGCCGTCGGGCTTGACACGCATCGTAATGTTTCTTGCTCCCCGGCGTGTGGCAATCACAATACGGTGGAAATCTTTATCTTCTATAATTCGTTTAGTTGACATAACGGGACAAAGATAACAAATAAATTATCAATTAAATAGGATTAATGAAGCAATAAAAGTCGTAACTTTGCACCCCGAAAAAAGAATACATCGAAAATTATTTATCAATATGGAATTACCTAAAGACCCGATGATGCTTTTCAGCTTCATCAACATGAAGTTAAGAGACTATTATCCTTCGCTCGATGCCCTTTGTGCAGACATGAACGTGAGCAAGGAAGATATTCTGAACCGTTTGAAAGAAGCAGGATTTGAATATAACCCTTCTCAGAACAAATTCTGGTAAGAACTCAAAAAAAGGCTGCCTTCCGAAAGGAAAGCAGCTTCATTCATTTTATTCAGGTGTAATAAGTATCAAGCGCAATTAGCACTGAGCCAACTTGTTGTCAGAACCCAATACGTTGATGATTTTGTGCTTGTAAAGTTTTTCCATGTTGTCACGAGCCGGACCCAGGTATTTACGCGGGTCGAATTCAGCCGGTTTTTCAGCGAACACCTTACGGATGGCAGCTGTCATGGCCAGACGAGAGTCTGAGTCGATGTTAATCTTGCAAACTGCAGACTTGGCAGCCTTGCGCAACTGGTCTTCAGGAATACCGATAGCAGCTTCCAGCTTGCCACCGAACTTGTTGATAGTATCCACTTCTTCCTGAGGAACTGAAGAAGAACCGTGAAGAACGATAGGGAATCCCGGCAGTTTTTCCATTACAGCATCCAGTACGGCAAATTCCAATGGAGGAGGAACCAGACGGCCTGTAGCCGGATCAACGTGGCACTGTTCGGGTTTGAACTTGTAAGCACCGTGAGAAGTACCGATTGAGATAGCCAGTGAATCGCAGCCTGTACGGGTAGCGAAGTCGATTACTTCTTCAGGGTTAGTATAAGTGTGGTGTTCTGCAGAAACTTCATCTTCCACACCAGCCAGCACACCCAGTTCACCTTCTACAGTTACATCGAACTGATGAGCGTAGTCAACCACTTTCTTGGTCAAAGCTACGTTTTCTTCGTATGGCAAGTGAGAACCGTCGATCATTACTGAAGAGAATCCCATGTCGATGCAAGATTTGCACAATTCGAATGAATCTCCGTGGTCAAGGTGAAGCACGATTTCAGGATGTGCGCAACCCAATTCTTTTGCATATTCTACAGCACCTTCTGCCATGTAACGCAACAAAGTCTGGTTAGCATAGTTACGAGCACCTTTAGATACCTGCAAGATAACCGGAGATTTTGTTTCTACAGCAGCCTTCACGATGGCCTGCAGCTGTTCCATATTGTTGAAGTTGAAAGCAGGGATAGCATATCCACCTTTGATTGCTCTGGCAAACATATCTCTTGTGTTCACCAAGCCTAACTCTTTGTAATTAACCATTTTTGTAAGTTTTATAATTGTTAGTAATTAATTCCATCTGCAAAAGTAACAATATAAAAAGAATTAGCAATATACTAAATCGGAGATTTTCTGTCTTTTCTTGAGGCAAATCAATTTTAAGCGGAATATTTACCATAACATGCGGCAAGGATGCAAAGTAGATATGACAAAAACTGATTTACCTATTATATAAAAGCCTTTGACTGACAGAATATTTTTTTCAGGGATTTCTTTTTAGTTTCAAAGAAATAGCGTATCTTTGCAACCCGAAATAGACCATTACACACTTTACCAGTGTTACCACATATTTATTTGTCAATAATAACAATAAAAAGTATATACTAAAATGAAAAAAGGCATTCATCCTGAAAACTACCGTCCGGTAGTATTTAAAGACATGTCAAACGGCGACATGTTCCTGTCTCGTTCAACTTGTGCTACTAAAGACACAATTGAATTCGAAGGAGAAACTTATCCGTTGGTTAAGCTGGAAATCTCTAGCTCATCTCACCCGTTCTACACTGGTAAGTCTAAGCTGGTGGATACTGCAGGACGTGTGGACAAGTTCATGAGCCGTTATGCAAACCACAAGAAAAAATAATTGATTATTTTTCTGGAAAGAATAAAAAGAAGCCTTTTCATCGCGATGATGGAAAGGCTTTTTTATGAGGTTTCGGAAGAATTTAAAAGCTCTTTTGTATCCCGCTCAAAACGCCAAAGAGTTTCACACAAAACGCCTTTACGTTTTAATGCAAACGCCCTTGCGTTTCATTTCAAATGCACTTACGTTTGAGATAAAACGCAAAGGCGTTTTCTGTTTGTATTTTTCACCTCACTTTTCATGCCTTAATTTTGCCCGTACGGATATTTCTTGATAACTTGCGACTGATTTTCTTTATTAACACATAGACTATGAAAAGTAACTTTAAAAGGAACTGGAAAGGCATTGTTGCCACAACTTGTATCCTTTCCTTACCTGTCTCTTATCTTACAGCACAAGAAAATTTAGTGCTGCACTACAATCGTCCTGCTGAATTTTTTGAAGAAGCACTCGTCATCGGAAACGGTACGATGGGAGCTATTCTTTACGGAGGAACCGACAAGGACGTACTCTCTCTGAACGACATCACCCTATGGACCGGAGAACCCGACCGGAAAGTCACAACTCCCGATGCCTATAAGGCCATTCCAGAAATCCGTGCCTTGCTTGACAAGGAAGATTACCGGGGAGCCGACCGTGTCCAACGGAAAGTACAGGGACACTACAGCGAAAACTATCAGCCGCTAGGCCAACTTTCCATTACTTATTCTGCCGAACCGGCTAAGGTAAGCCACTATCAACGGACACTGGACATCAGCCGGGCCATGGCACGGACTGCTTACCAGAGAAACGGAAAAGATTTTGCCTGCGATTATTTTGCGTCAGCCCCCGACTCGGTGATTGTACTGCGCCTGCAGACGGAAAGTGCACAAGGGCTGCAAGCCACTCTTTCGTTCAACTCGCTTCTGCCGCACGCTACTACGGCCAACGGTAATGAAATTTCTGCCGAAGGGTATGCCGCCTATCATTCCTATCCCGTATATTTTGACGAAGTAAACAACAAGCATCTGTATGATCCGGAACGGGGAACGCATTTCCGCACACTGATTCGGGTCATAGCTCCTCAGAGTGAGGTCAAAAGCTTTCCATCGGGCGAACTGAAGGTGAAAGGCGGAAAAGAAGCCTTGATTCTGATAGCCAACGTCACCAGCTTCAACGGCTTCGACAAGGACCCCATGAAAGAAGGACGCGACTACCGGAACCTGGTAACACGACGCATGGAACGGGCAGCAAAGAAAACGTTTGAGGAATTGGAGAATGCACACGTGGCAGACTACAAATCTTTCTTCGACCGCGTAGAACTTCACCTCGGTAAGACAGACCAGCCATTGCAGCCCTGCCTACCGACGAACAGCTATTGCAATATACAGACAAGTCACAAAGGAATCCGGAACTGGAAGCATTGTATTTTCAATATGGCCGCTACCTGCTCATTTCCAGTTCACGTACACCAGGAGTACCTGCCAACCTGCAAGGTCTGTGGAACGAACGCCTGCTCCCGCCCTGGAGCTGCAACTATACCAGCAACATCAACCTGGAGGAGAACTACTGGGCAGCTGAAACGGCCAATCTGAGTGAAATGCACCGCCCACTGATGGACTTCATCGCCAACCTGCAACACACGGGAGAAGAGAGTGCCAAGGCTTATTACGGCGTACAGAAAGGATGGTGTCTGGGACAGAATACGGACATCTGGGCCATGACCTGTCCGGTAGGATTGAACGTGGGCGACCCGTCGTGGGCATGCTGGACCATGGGAGGCGCCTGGCTGTCTACTCATATCTGGGAACGCTACACCTTCACACAGGACAAGGAATTTCTCCAGCAATATTATCCGGTATTGAAAGGTGCAGCCGAATTCTGCCTGAACTGGCTGATAGAAAAAGACGGCAAGCTGATTACTTCACCGGGTACATCGCCCGAAAACAAGTTCCTAACTCCCGACGGCTATGCCGGGGCTACTTCCTACGGCTGTACTTCCGACCTGGCCATGACACGCGAATGTCTGATAGATGCAGCCAAGCGCCGAAGCACTGGTACAGACAAAGACTTTCAGAAACAGATAAAGAAAACACTTCCCCGTCTGCAGCCTTACCAGGTTGGCAAGAAAGGAAACCTGCAGGAATGGTTCCACGACTGGGAAGACCAGGAACCGCAACACCGTCATCAGTCGCATCTGTTCGGCTTGTATCCGGGACATCATCTGTCTGTAAAAGAAACGCCGGAATTGGCAAAGGCTTGTGCCCGCACGCTAGAAATAAAAGGTGACAATACTACAGGCTGGAGCACCGGCTGGCGTGTCAATCTTTATGCACGCCTGCAAGACAGCAAGAATGCATACCACATCTACCGCCGCCTGCTGCGTTATGTCAGTCCGGACGGATACAAAGGCAAGGATGCACGACGCGGAGGAGGTACCTACCCCAACCTGCTCGATGCACACTCGCCTTTCCAGATTGACGGTAACTTTGGCGGTTGTGCCGGCGTCATTGAAATGCTGATGCAATCTTCCGAGAACAGTATCACTCTGCTTCCGGCTCTTCCGGAGGAATGGAAGGACGGCAGCGTGAAAGGTATCTGTGCCCGTGGAGGATTCATCGTCGACATGGAATGGAAGAACAGTAAGGTCACATCCTTGTACATCCAGTCACGCAAAGGCGGAAAGACGAAAGTCTGCTTCAACGGAAAGGTAAAAAACATTACATTAAAAGGAGGAAAAGGAATTAAACTTTTATGATACAACGGATTTTATATGTCGGCCTGATAACCGGTTTTTGTATTCTAGGTGACGTTACTGCTCAAAACACCTCTAATGAATCCAATCCCGTATGGGGAAACTGGGAAAAATGGGGAGAACAAAATGATGGCACCTATCGCAATCCCATCATTCCGGCTGATTACAGTGACATAGACTGCATTCAGGTAGGAGACGATTACTATGCCATTTCTTCTACTTTCCAATTTTCTCCAGGTATGACCCTGCTACACTCCAAAGACCTCGTAAACTGGGAGTTCTGTGGGAATATTATCAGTGACCTGACACAAATAGGAACCAAATTGAACTGGGACCAGATGGACCGCTATGCACGGGGAGTATGGGCGGGTACCTTGCGTTACCATAATGGACGCTTTTACCTGTTCTTCGGCACACCGGATGAAGGATACTTTATGACTTCCTCTTCCAAACCCGAAGGACCTTGGGAACCACTTACCCCTCTCTTGCTGGAAGCAGGCTGGGATGACTGCACGGCCATCTGATGAAGACGGGAAAGCTTGTTTCGTAGGGACTCATTTCGCGGACGGATACAAGACTTATCTCTTCCCCATGGCAAAAGACGGAAAAAGTATCAACAGAAAATCGGCCAAGCTTATTCATTCAGGAAACGGAAGGGAAGCCAATAAACTGATAAAAGTTGGAGAATGGTATTATCTGGTTTTCAGTGAGCACAAACCGGGAACAGGACGATACGTGATGGCAAGGCGCTCCAAAAAGCTATTTGGACCTTATAAAGAAGAAAAACAGCTTGCACTAGCCAGCAGAGAAGCCATGGAGCCCAATCAGGGAGGCATCATACAAGGAAAAGACGGGAAATGGTATTTTCTGACTCATCACGGTACAGGCGACTGGAGCGGGCGAATTGTCAGTCTGCTCCCCGTTATATGGATAGACGGCTGGCCGCTCATCGGAAAAGTTCTGCCACAGCAAATCGGCACCATGCAATGGGAAGCTCCCATGCCAGCCTTCTCATCACCGAAACTGACACTTTTAAGAAGTGATGACTTTGACAGCGAAATACTAGGTCCACAATGGCAATGGAACTACCAGCTCGAAAAGATTTCTTTTCTCTGACAGAACGTCCCGGATGGATGCGTCTGAAAGCTTTCCGCCCGATAGAAAGTAATCAACTCCTAAAAGCGGGAAACACGCTTACACAGCGTACATTCCGGAAACAAGATAACGAAGTGATTGTGAAAATGGACATTTCACAGATGGCCGACGGACAAAGAAATGGAATTTGCCACTTTTCCTCTCATCATTCGGCTCTTGGTGTGGTAAAAGAAGGAACGCAGTATTTTATCGAGTATCGGAATAATGGCCACATCCTAAAAGGAAACGAAATTTCTACTTCGTTTGTCTGGTTCAAAACTTGTTGGGGAATGGATGGGAAATCACAATATTATTACAGCCTGGACGGAGATAATTTCATTCAGTTTGGAGAACCGTATCAAATGGTATGGGGAAACTATCGGGGAGACCGCATCGGCATCTATTGCTTCAACGACAAAAGTGAATCTGGATATGTAGATATAGACTACTTACATTATCGATAAACGACAAAAAGAAAGCCGCACCGGAATCATCCAGTACGGCTTTCTTTTTTTATCTGAAATTCAGTGTCTGTCAGCATTAAGCTTTTACACGACCTACGTAAGAACCGTCGCGAGTATCTACTTCGATAGTTTCATCCTGGTTGATGAACAACGGAACACGTACTGTAGCTCCAGTTTCTACAGTAGCAGGCTTAGTAGCGTTAGTAGCAGTATCACCTTTCAGACCCGGTTCAGTGTAAGTAACCTTCAGCTGAACTTTTACCGGCAATTCTGCGAACAGGATAGTTTCAGTAGAAGCATCAGAAACAACTTCTACAATCATTTCTTCTTTCAGGAAGTCTACACCTTCAATCAGGTCATGAGCGATAGGCACCTGTTCGAAAGTTTCCTGGTTCATGAAAATATAATCATCACCTTCTTTGTACAAGACTGATAAGGACGACGTTCTACACGTACATCTTCCAGTTTTTCACCGATGTTGAAACGACGTTCCAATACATATCCGTCTACCACATCTTTCAGTTTTGTACGCATGAAAGTGTTTCCTTTACCCGGTTTTACATGCAGGAAGTCAATGCAGAAATACAATTTGCCATCCATACGGATAGCGGTTCCGATTTTAATGTCTTGAGCATTAATCATAACTTAAATCCTTTATTATTATGTAATAGTTTGATTTATTCTCTGAATACGGTGCAAAATTAATCTAAATCGCGAAAAAACGCAAAAAGATTTGTCTAAAAATGATTTAGCACTTTGATTATTAAAAAAAAGTCACTAATTTTGCAGCCCGAACGCATGGAATAATAACATAAAATAGTATATACGAAAATGAAAAGAACATTCCAACCCTCTAACAGAAAGAGAAGAAACAAACACGGTTTCCGTGAAAGAATGGCTACCGCAAACGGTCGCCGAGTATTGGCAGCACGTCGCGCTAAAGGCCGCAAAAAATTAACTGTATCTGATGAATACAACGGAGTAAAAGCATAATAAACTCTGTTTTGACAGAAAGCCGCAAAGTAATTCCTTTTATTTACTTTGCGGCTTTTTATTTTGTCCAAGACTGCACCGCCTGTGTTCTCCCTATCTGAAACACAATCGATTTAACATGGTGCATAAAAAACCGGAGTCCATTATCTTCCGATAACGAACCCCGGCTCTATATTCTAAATCACTGTGGATTCTTATTTAATCAGGTCGCGACCTGTCATTTCAGACGGCTGTGCCATACCCAAAATGTGCAGGATAGAAGGAGCAACATCGGCCAATACACCATTTTCTACTTTGGCGTCTTTGTTTTCAGTTACATATACAAACGGAACCGGATTCAAAGAGTGAGCTGTGTTCGGTGTACCGTCTTCATTCAATGCATGATCTGCATTTCCGTGGTCTGCAATGATGATAACTTCATAACCGTTAGCCTTAGCAGCTTCTACTGTATCTTTCACACAGTTGTCGATAGCCACTACAGCCTTTTCAATTGCTTCATAGATACCTGTATGACCTACCATGTCACCGTTTGCATAGTTCACTACGATGAAGTCATATTTCTGTGTACCGATAGCTTCTACCAGTTTATCTTTTACTTCGTATGCGCTCATTTCCGGCTTCAAGTCGTAAGTAGCTACCTTCGGTGAAGGAACCAGGATACGGTCTTCGTTGTCATACGGAGTTTCACGTCCACCGTTGAAGAAGAAGGTTACATGGGCATATTTTTCAGTTTCTGCGATGTGCAGCTGAGTCTTGCCATTGCTTGCAAGGTATTCGCCCAATGTATTCTGTACGTTTTCCTTGTCGAACAAGATATGTACGCCTTTGAATGAAGCATCATACGGAGTCATACAGTAGTACTGCAATCCCGGGATGGTCTTCATGCCTTCTTCCGGCATATCCTGCTGAGTCAATACGATAGTCAATTCTTTTGCACGGTCGTTACGGTAGTTGAAGAAGATAACTACATCACCTTCCTTGATAGTACCGTCGAAGTTTGCATTAGAAATCGGTTTGATGAATTCGTCTGTTACACCTTCATCGTATGATTCCTGCATAGCCTGTACCATGTCGGTAGCTTTCTTACCTATACCATTTACCAGCAAATCGTATGCTTCTTTCACACGTGCCCAACGTTTGTCACGGTCCATTGCATAGAAACGTCCTACGATAGAAGCAATCTTTCCAGCTGATTTTTCGCAATGAGCAGTCAGCTGTTCAATGAATCCCTTACCGCTCTTCGGGTCTGTATCACGACCGTCCATGAAGCAGTGGATGAAAGTATTTTCCAGTCCGTATTCCTTTGCAATGTCACACAATTTGAACAAGTGTTCCAAAGAAGAGTGTACACCACCATTGGAAGTCAATCCCATGAAGTGGATGTTTTTTCCATGTTCTTTTGCGTATGAGAAAGCAGCTACTACTTCCTTGTTCTGCATAATGCTGTTGTCGGCACATGCACGGTTAATCTTCACCAAATCCTGATATACGATACGGCCTGCACCGATGTTCAAGTGACCTACTTCCGAGTTACCCATCTGGCCGTCAGGCAAACCTACATTTTCACCGCTGGCCTGCAGCTGTGAATGAGGATAGTTAGCCAACAGACTGTCCCAGTAAGGAGTCGGAGTATTGAAGATTACATCATCTTTTTGACGGTCGCCACAACCCCAACCGTCCAGAATCATTAAAAGCGCTTTCTTTGCCATAATCTATTTTGTTTAAAAGTTAGAATTCCATTCTATGTTTTCCGACAGCAAAAATACAAAATAATCCTGCTTGAAAGATTACTTTTCTTGATAATAATCAATAAAAAACGGCTACTTGAACCAAGTAACCGTAAAACAAATCGGGCGTACCAAATGGCACGCCCGAAAGAATATTGCATCCTAATAAATTATTCAGCACGTAAAGTGAAACGTTTGAAGTCTGCAACAGCCAGTTCCGGATCAGCAGCTTTCAATACATCAGCAACAGTCTTCTTCGGATCCATGATGCTTTCCTGTTTCAGCAAGCAAACTTCTTTCAAGAATTTACCCAGACGGCCTTTTGCGATATTTTCAATCATAGCCTCAGGCAAGTTAGCAGCTTTTTCTGCAGCTACTTTTTCCTTGATTTCTTTAGCTTTAGCTACATCTTCAGCAGTAATCCATCCCTTAGCCATGTTGCTTTCCATGTGCTCTTCGCTATCTACGTGAGAAGGATTGATACCAGCTTTCTTCAAAGCAGCTTCAACAGCTTTCTGTACCTGTTCAGCCTTAGTCTTTTCAATAGCTACATTGATTTCTTCCTGTTTTACAGATTCAGGAACACCAGCTTCATCAATTGCAATCGGGTTCATGGCAGCAATCTGCATACAGATTTCATGAGCTACCTGAGCATCACATTCTTTGTTGAATGCAACGATTGTACAAAGCTGATTCTTATTCATGTGGTTGTAAACAGCAGTGCAAGCACCTGATACGAAATTGAAACCATCCAATTCAGTCTTTTCACCAGTGATACCACTACGTTCTACAATTGCATCAGCAATAGTACCGTTACCCATAGGCAAAGCCTTGATTTCATCCAAAGTCTGGCACTTGTTAGCGATAGCAGCATCCAGGATAGCCTGAGTCAATGCTACGAAATCTGCGTTCTTTGCAACGAAGTCTGTTTCACACTTCAAAGCAATCATTGCAGCGTAGTCACCAGTTGATTTTGCCAACACGCAACCTTCTGAAGTTTCACGGTCAGAACGTTTTGCAGCTACAGCCTGTCCTTTTTTACGGATAATTTCCATTGCTTTGTCGAAATCGCCTTCTGATTCTGCCAAAGCGTTCTTACAGTCCATCATACCAGCTCCAGTCATTTTACGAAGCTTGGTGATATCAGCCATACTTACAGCCATAATAATATCTTTTATTTTGAGTTAGTAATGTTCTTAAAAACAAAGTTGAGAATTGAGAATTGAGAATTGAGAATACAGTTTTCCCAATTTTCAATTTTCAATTCTCAACTTACTTTATTGATTAAGCTTCTTCTTCATCCTTGCTCATGAACGCAGCAGCCTTAGATGCGTTGATTGCATCTTCTTCAGCTTTATCCATGCGAGCTTTGGTAGCTTTTTTCTTAGCAGCTTTCGGTGCATTTTCACCAGCAGCTTCCATATCTACCTTTTCAGCTTTTCTTTCTTCCAAGCCTTCTGCCATTGCAGCGCAGCAAGCATCCAAGATAACTTCTACTGATTTAGTAGCGTCATCGTTTGCCGGAATTACGAAATCGATGTTTGAAGGATCTGAGTTAGTATCTACGATAGCAAATACAGGAATACCCAGACGGTTAGCTTCACGAACTGCGATATTTTCTTTCAATACGTCTACTACGAACAATGCAGACGGCAGACGAGTCAAATCAGCGATAGAGCCCAAGTTCTTTTCCAACTTAGCACGCTGACGAGAAATCTGAAGAACTTCTCTCTTTGACAAGTTTGAGTAAGTACCATCATTTGTCAATTTGTCGATAGTAGCCATTTTCTTCACAGCCTTACGGATTGTCGGGAAGTTAGTCAACATACCACCCGGCCAACGTTCGATTACGTACGGCATATTTACAGAAGCAGCTTTCTCAGCTACAACTTGTTTAGCTTGTTTCTTAGTAGCAACGAACAGGATTTTCTTTCCTGATTTTGCGATTTGTTTCAAAGCTTCAGCAGCTTCTTCAACTTTAGCAACAGTTTTGTTCAAATCGATGATATGAATACCGTTGCGTTCCATGAAAATATAAGGAGCCATTGCAGGGTTCCACTTTCTTTTAAGGTGTCCGAAGTGGCAACCAGCCTCCAATAATGTATCAAAATTTACTCTTGACATTGTTTTTAATTTTAATCGTTTACTTTCTTTTTTGTTTATTGAACCAACTGCCCGGTAGTCTTTCCGACAAGAGCTTGCAGGAAGAATCCTGACAGTTTAGATACTAAACGCTTCTTTAGGTGACGAGGTATCAGTTGACGAGGCAACAAGGACAGACCCACCGAGTGAACCACCTTGCTAACTTGTCCCTTATCCAACTTGTCCCCTCGTTAACGTTTACTGAACTGGAATCTACGACGTGCTTTCGGACGTCCCGGTTTCTTACGTTCAACAGAACGAGAATCGCGAGTCATGAAACCTTCAGAACGAAGAGCCTTCTTATCTTCCGGATTGATTTTAACCAGTGCACGAGCGATAGCCAGACGCAAAGCCTGAGACTGACCAGTGAAACCACCACCGCACAAGTTAACTTTGATATCATATTTTTCAGCCACTTCCAATTTGTTCAACGGCTGTTTAACTACATACTGAAGAATAGTTGATGGAAAGTACTGTGCAAGGTCTCTCTTGTTAATAGTAATCTTTCCTGTACCTTCGCTTACGAAAACGCGAGCTACTGCGCTTTTACGTCTGCCTAATGCATTTACTACTTCCATTCTTTATTATTTAAGTGAATTAATATCAATTACTTTCGGGGTCTGGGCTTCGTGTTTGTGTTCACTTCCTTCGTAAACATACAAGTTACCCAGCAACTTAGCTCCCAGACGATTCTTAGGAAGCATACCTTTTACTACTCTTTTCATCAATTTTTCAGCGCCATTCGGTTTCGCCAACAGACGAGCCGGAGTAATCTCACGCTGGCCACCAGGATAGCCGGTATAGCTCAGGTAAACCTTGTCGGTCATTTTCTTACCTGTAAATTTCACTTTGTCTGCATTGATGATAATTACGTTATCACCGCAGTCTACGTGAGGGGTGAAGTTAGGTTTGTACTTACCTCTCAACAACTTTGCAACTTTCGCACCGAGACGGCCTACAACCTGATCGGTAGCATCCACAACAACCCATTCTTTAGTTGCTGTTTCCTTGTTTGCAGAAATGGTCTTGTAACTTAAAGTATCCACTCTTAAATCTTTTTTAAAATGTTAACTACTAAAAAACAAATTCCTACCTCCCTATTCTTCCCGGACAAAGAAGGATAAAGCACTCAGAATTAAAAATTTATCACTAGTTGATAATAATCGGCTTGCAAAGGTACGGTTTTTCTTTTAACCGACAAAGATTTTAAGCTTTTTTTCGCGGGATAACCGATTGATTATGAATCACACTTTAATGCCATAAAACAAGGAAAGGCCGTTACGGACATCCTGTCGCAACGGCCTTTTCCCGGTTTATTATCTCATTTCCGTCAACGTAACTCATCGCCCGGATAAACCGGTGACATCTCTACTTTCTTCCAGATTTCATGACACCAGGAATCAATCTTATTCCCGTTGGCATCGCTCTCCAGGAAATACTTCACATACATCAACGTACCGTTTTCTTTCAAATCAAAGTGCATTTCATTTTTCTTTCCATTCAATTGAGGAAGATGCACATTTTTCTCCACACATTCCGTATATACTCCTTCACTATTCATCTCATAAGTTCCATATCCCAAAATAACGGCTCCCGTCTGCATCATCAACAAATTGATAAAGCGTCCGTCGTCAGAAAGAATCTTCAAGGAATTACTTGTCTTAAGTTCACCCGGTATATCCGGAGAATTAGAACGATAGAAACACATCTGCCAAACTCCCTGCAAATTGACGGGAGTCTTCTCCTGCACAGCCTGGGCCATCGAATTGCCGACAGCTAAGAGCATTAGAAATGCTACCAGAAAAAAATAACGTATTTTCATAACTAAAAGTATTAGAATTACCTATCAGGTACCTACAAAGTTATAAAATAATTTGAGAATCACGCATTTTATGTACATTTTTCTATCGCAAACACACAAAAAAAGTCATCCCGCATGGAATGACTTTTTCCTGTATACAATTCTCTTTTAGAATTCAGCATTACGCGGTGTACGCGGGAACGGTATCACGTCGCGGATATTGGCCATGCCCGTTACAAACAACAGCAGACGTTCAAAGCCTAATCCGAATCCAGAATGAGGACATGAACCGTACTTACGGGTATCCAGATACCACCACATATCCTTCATCGGGATATTCAGTTCCTGAATACGAGTCAGCAGTTTGTCATAATCTGCTTCACGCTCTGAACCTCCGATAATTTCGCCAATCTTCGGGAACAGCACATCCATAGCACGTACAGTCTTGCCATCTTCGTTCTGTTTCATATAGAACGCCTTGATTTCTTTCGGATAATCGGTCAAGATAACCGGACGTTTGAAGTGCTCTTCCACCAGGAAGCGTTCGTGTTCTGAAGCCAAATCCACGCCCCAGTAAACCGGGAATTCAAACTTATGTCCATTAGCTACTGCTTCTTCCAGAATCTTGATACCTTCTGTATAAGGCAGACGTACAAATGATTCCTTCAATACCCCCTGCAGACGTTCAATCAAGCCCTTATCAAACATATCGTTCAAGAACTTCACATCGTCATAACAGTTGTCCAATGCCCACTGTACACAGTATTTGATGAATTCTTCTGCCAAATCCATGTTGTCATTGATGTCATTGAAAGCTACTTCCGGTTCAATCATCCAGAACTCAGCCAAATGACGCGGTGTATTTGAATTTTCCGCACGGAATGTCGGTCCGAATGTATAAATTGCTCCCAAAGCAGTAGCAGCCAATTCACCTTCCAACTGTCCGGAAACTGTCAGACTTGCCTGCTTTCCGAAGAAGTCATTATCATAAATAATAGAACCGTTTTCATCTTTCTTCAAATCATAGAGGTTCATGGTCGTAACCTGGAACATCTGTCCGGCACCTTCACAGTCTGATGCTGTAATCAGAGGAGTGTGGAAATAGAAGAAACCTCTTTCATGGAAGAACTTATGAATCGCAATAGCCATGTTATGACGGATACGGAACACTGCACCAAACGTATTCGTACGAGGACGCAAGTGAGCAATCTCACGCAAGAACTCCATTGAATGTCCTTTTTTCTGCAATGGATAAGTATTGTCACAAGTACCCAATACTTCAATCTCACGTGCCTGAATTTCTGCTGCCTGTCCGGAGCCTACCGATTTTACCAGTTCTCCATTCACGCTCAGACATGCACCCGTTGTAATCAACTTCAGCAACTCTTCATCAAAATTAGCTAAGTCGACTACAATCTGCACATTATTTATAGTAGAACCATCATTCAATGCAATAAAGTTTACCTGTTTGCTACCACGGCGAGTACGCACCCAACCTTTCACATTGACCATCGCGCCAAAATCTTCACGCTTCAGCAGGTCAACAATTTTTGTTCTACGAATTGTTTCCATTTTGATTCTATGTTTTATCAATTAATCTAAAAACACAGGGATGCTCCGTTTCCGTGTATCCCTGTGTTCTGCTATATTTATCATTATTCAAAAGATCCCATACGAAGCATGGCCACTTCCTGTTCTGTGAGGTAACGCCAGTCACCGCGACGCAATCCCTTCTTGGTCAATCCCGCAAAGTACACACGGTCCAGCTTAATCACACGATAGCCCAGCGATTCGAAAATACGACGTACGATACGGTTCTTTCCAGAGTGAATTTCAATACCCACCTGCGACTTGTCTGTATCCGACGCGTAGCTGATAGCATCAGCATGGATTTCACCATCATCCAGTGTAATACCCTGTACAATCTGATCCAAGTCTGCCTTTGTCACATTCTTGTCGCAGTATACATGATAAATTTTCTTCTTCAAGAACTTAGGATGAGTCAGTTTCGATGCCAAGTCACCGTCATTTGTCAACAGCAGTACACCTGTGGTATTACGGTCCAGACGTCCTACCGGATAGATACGCTCCTTGCAAGCACCTTTCACGAAATCCATCACCGTCTTACGTTCCTGCGGGTCATCCGAAGTCGTTACGCAATCTTTCGGTTTATTAAGCAGTACATATACCTTACGCTCAATATTTACCGGCTGATCGTGGAACTTCACCTCATCCGAACGCTTCACCTTTGTACCCAGTTCCGTTACGATTTCACCATTTACAGATACTACTCCTGCAGTGATAAACTCATCCGCTTCACGACGAGAGCAGATACCTGCATTCGCAAGGAACTTGTTCAAACGAATCGGCTCATCCGGATCAGTCAGCAGTTCTTTGTACTCGATCTGCTTCTTCATACTATATTTTGCATTCGGGTTGTAGTCGGCAGTACGCGGACGGTAACCTCCCTGTGGACGACCATATCCACCCTGCTGTCCGCCATTGTTGTTAAAACGAGGACGATACGGACGCTGTTCTCCACCCTGTTGTGCATTATTAAAGCGCGGGCGATATGAACGCTGTTCTCCTCCTTCCTGGTTGTTGTTGAAACGAGGAGTGTATGCACGCTGCGGACGTCCACCATTATTGTTGTTGAAACGAGGATTGTAAGAAGAACGCTGCTCTCCTCCTTCATTATTGTAGGAGCGGTTTCCGTATGAACGCTGCGGGCGATTACCGTAACCACCTCTCTGCGGACGGTCCTCTCCATTATTAAAGCGAGGATTATAAGAAGAACGATAACCTTCTCCCCCTTCTCTATTGTTGTTATACGGACGGCGACCGTAGCTGTTGCTTTTCTCGCCTCTACCATATTTGTTATATCCTTCTCTGTTGTAAGACTTGTAACCATCGCGGCCAGACTGGCTGTTTTCGCCATCTTGTCTGAATTCTTTTTCTGCCATAATTTTTTTGTTTAATGCTAATATTAATACTCAACACCCTCTCGGGCGATATTTATTTTTTAAAGTTAGACTCCAGTATAGTTGTGCGGAGTAATCGCACGCAATTCCTTTTTAATATCCTCGCTGACGTTCAGTGTTTCAATAAAATCTTTGATTGAAGCTTCTGTAATAGCCTGGTTCGTACGAGTCAGCGCTTTCAACGCTTCATACGGATGTGGATAAGCTTCACGGCGCAAAATCGTCTGAATAGCTTCAGCCACTACGCTCCAGCAATTATCGAGATCTTCATAGATTTTATGTTCATTCAACAGCAATTTTCCAAGACCTTTCAGTGAGCTCTGGATGGCAATCACCGTATGTCCGAAAGGAACACCGATATTACGCAACACTGTAGAGTCCGTCAAGTCACGCTGCAAACGAGAGACCGGCAATTTGGAAGAAAGATGCTCCAATATTGCATTGGCCATTCCCAGGTTACCTTCTGCATTCTCAAAGTCAATCGGGTTCACCTTATGCGGCATGGCACTTGAGCCGACCTCACCCGCTTTGATTTTCTGCTTGAAATACTCCATGGAAATATACTGCCAGAAGTCACGGTTCATGTCAATCATGATGGTATTGATACGCTTCATTGCATCGAAGATGGCACCCAGTCCGTCGTAATTTGAAATCTGTGTAGTATATTCTTCACGTTCCAAACCTAATTTTTCAGCAACGAACTTATTACCGAAAGCCTTCCAGTCAAAATCCGGATAAGCCACGTGATGTGCATTGTAATTTCCGGTTGCTCCACCAAATTTCGCAGTCAACGGACAAGCCTTCAATACAGCCAGCTGACGGTTCAGACGATAAGCAAAAACCATGATTTCCTTGCCCAGACGAGTAGGAGAAGCAGGCTGCCCGTGAGTCTTTGCCAGCATCGGAATATTTTTCCATTCTTCTGCGTAGGCAGTCAACTGGTCAATCAGTTTCTGAATCTGCGGATAATAGACTTCTTCCAACGCATCCTTGATAGACAAAGGAACTGAAGTGTTATTGATATCCTGTGAAGTCAGTCCGAAGTGAATGAACTCTTTATAAGGTTCCAGTCCACCCAGTTTATCAAACTGTTCCTTGATGAAATACTCAACAGCTTTCACATCGTGATTTGTCACACTTTCAATTTCCTTGATACGTGCAGCATCTCCTTCAGAGAAATTACGGTAGATATCACGAAGAGACTCAAAACGAGTCATATCAAATGACGCCAGCTGCGGCAAAGGCAATTCACACAAAGTGATGAAATATTCAATTTCCACCCGCACACGATACTTCATGAGCGCATATTCTGAAAAATAAGCAGCCAAAGTTCCTGCTTTGCTTCTGTAGCGACCGTCAATCGGTGATACAGCCGTGAGTAAATCAAGTTCCATCATTATCGTAAAGTTTTTTTGGTATCTAAATTCTAAAGTTTCATTTGAATTCGCGAAATTAATGCTTTTTCCTGAGTTATCAGGGCATAGTCCTTAAACTTTAGTATTTATTTTATAATTAGGTTATTCACTCAGCAATTTTACAGCATCGACATACTGTGCGATACCCACTGCCACGCTCTTTGCTGCTTTCATAGCCATCACTACCGTTTGCGGACGATGCACCACATCACCTCCGGCAAATACTCCTTTACGGCTTGTCATACCGAAAGGACGTTCTTTCACCAGTACATACCCGTTATCATCGGTTTCTATGCCTTCCGTAGTCGACACAATCCGACTGGCCGGACGTGAACCCACAGCCAGGCAAATGCGATCGAAAGCATACTCCTTGACTCCCTCCGGCGTATTGGCACGTAGTCCGACAACCTTCCCGTCTTCATTTCCAAGGAACTCTGTCGTGGAAGTCTGCCATAAGAATTTCACACCTTCCTGCAAGGCAGCCTGATATTCTGCCTGTATAGCGGGCATATCGGCTTCCGTACGTCGATACACAATGGTCACACTGGCCGCTCCCATACGTACGGCCGTACGGGCCGCATCCATGGCTACATTTCCGCATCCCATCACTGCCACGTGCTCTCCTTCGATAACCGGCACCTTATCACGGCCAACAGTGCTTCATTATAGATATTGGCCATATGCAACAGATAAGTCGCCTGAATCACTCCACGCAATCCGGCCCCCGGAATATCCAATGATTTGGGCAGAGCCGTACCTGAACCAATAAAAATAGCATCGTATCCCTGCGCAAAAATATCATCGATGTTCAGCTGCTTTCCTACCACACAGTTCAACAGAAAAGTCACCCCCAGTGCTTCAATCTTCTCAATTTCCTGACGAACCACCTGTTTGGGAAGGCGATATTCCGGAATGCCATACATCAACACCCCACCCGGTTCTGCCTGGCTCTCAAAAATTGTCACGTTAAAACCCTGACGAGCCAAGTCTCCGGCTACGGTCAGTCCGGCAGGTCCCGAACCAATCACGGCAACCTTTCCCCGTGTCTTCTGAGGTAGTTTTTCGCGAATCAGTTTCATTTCCGTATCAAAATCGGCCACAAAGCGTTCCAGCTTACCGATTTCTATTCCCTTCCCTTTCGGTACAATACACAATGCCCCTGACACTGCTTTTCATGCGGACAGACACGACCACAAATAGCCGGCAGGTTACTCTTCTCATTAATGATTGCCATGGCATTTCCCATATTGCCTTTTGACAATTCATGAATGAACTCCGGGATATGATTTTCTATCGGACATCCTTTCTTGCAAGAAGGATTCTTACAATTCAAGCAACGTTTTGCTTCAGCTATGGCCTCCTGTAGCGTATAGCTCTCGTTTATTTCTCTAAATACAGCTTTTGGCTTATTCATCTTATCAAATTTGTCACATGCAAGTATTCCCTGCATACCTGTTTCATATTGGACGGCAAAGTTCGTAAAAAAATGCCATAAAGAAAGCAGAATGAGTTTATTTTTATTTCTACGGACAAAAAATATCCCACAGACTCACCGTCCATGGGATATTTCCACCTTTTAATACCTTAAGTCTTAATACGAACTGAAAGTCAATACGTAAAGTCAGATTTCTTTACATATACTTTGTAATCCTTTATCAAACCTGGTGCACCGGCTTCTGCACGAGGCAACATCCGGAAACCGGTCACATTATATTCCTTACCTAAATCTATGACAATCTGATGAGGATAAGCGGTATTGTCTACCGTCTGCCAGAAAGTACTTTCCTGCAAGTCGAAGACTTTATCTGCCGTGCGGTTTCCACTACGTGTTTCTTCACTGTCGGCATACACAATCTTCCAGTTCTCACGAGAAACAGGCTTTCCGTTATTATCCAGCACATCTAACTCTGCAATGGCTGCGATATTGTTTCCTTCATAGTTAGAAGTACCTTCCAGACAGAAATAGCGTCCTGCTGCAGGCTGCGCAAAACGTACTTCCTGCCAGCCGTTTCCAGCTTTGAAAGTACCTGCATTTACTACTTTTTCAGCTTTCAAGTTCAGGTTCTGTCCGTCTTTACGATGAGTTTCCGGTGCTTTTTCACGCAGCATATCCAAAATCGGTTTTTCTACGCCAGCCACTTTTGCTTCAGCCGGTCCCTTCAGGTCGAGCACAATAATTTCATTCTCTCCTTCTTTCAACCAGCAACCCGGCATATACAAAGTCTGCTGCGGACCGATTTCCCAGAAACGTCCCATAGCATGTCCGTTTACCCAAACCATACCTTTTCCCCAAGTCTGCATATCCAGGAAAGTATCACCTGTCTTATCCAAACGGAAGGTAGCTTTATAATATGCAGGTCCGTCAACCGGCTTGCCTGCCTGATAGTTCTTCTGGCTGACAAATTCATAGAACGGAGGCAAGTTGTATACTTCCCAGCCTTTCAGTTCCTTCACCTGTTCGCCGCTTACCACTTCCACCTTGTTCGTAATACCTTTCCGGTCATGAATTGACTTATCAAAGTTCACACGTCCCATCGCTTCTACCAGAATATCCAGACGTGTACCTTTTTTCAAGGTTTCTTTCAGCGGTAAAGTGAACTCACCACGACGACGGTCTAAGCGGCCCAGCAATTTTCCATCAGCAAAGACCTGTGCCCAGTCGTGTACTTCATCAATATGCAAAATACCTTTTACATCTTCTTTCAATGTCGTACGATACAAGATACTTCCCCAGCCCTGGTCAAACTGCTCCATAGGCTTAGTATCTTCCGACTGTTTAGCCTGAGGCAGATTATCGAACAAGGGCGCGACTTCCCATTCTGTAATGGCCGGTACGGAAATCACCGGATACTGAGCCGGAGGTTCCGGCAAGGTTTCTCCCTCCGGAAGATACTGTTTCAGCAAATCACGCAACTGGAAGTATTTCGGTGTAGTCCATCCTGCTTCACTGATAGGCGCATCATAATCGTATGAGCTGCACATAGCCGAGTAAGCCGGATTGTTGGCACCGCCCCACCAGCCAAAGGTTGTTCCTCCGTGTGTCATATAAAGACTGAAAGAGATATTACGGTCCAGCATATCTTTAATACCGCTCACCATTGTAGCCGCATCACGAGTCTCGTGTTTCCGGCCCCAATGGTCGAACCAGCCGCTCCAGAATTCACTACACATCATCGGAGTTTCCGGACGCAGTGATTTCAGTTTCTTGAACTGCTCGTCAATGTTGGCTCCCGTACCAAAGTTTACGGTCCACAGCAAATCATCCAGTGCGTTGTTGGTGAAGTTAGAACTCCAGTCGCACTGGAACAAAGGTACATCTGTAAAGCCGGCTTTTTTCACCAAATCACGAATGGCCGATACATACGGTTTGTCTATTCCATACGAGCCATATTCGTTCTCTACCTGCACCATAATAATATTTCCACCACGAGAAATCTGCAAGTCAGCCAACTGCTTGCCTACTTCATTCATGAAAATACCAACACGTTCCATATAATAAGGATCCAGCGTACGCAACTGCACATCGTCTTTCTTCAACAGCCACCAGGCAATCCACCCATTTCCCATTCTGCACATACATACGGACCCGGACGTACAATAACGTACATTCCATGCTTCTGTGCCAAGCGGCAGAATTTGGCAATATCTTTATTTCCGGAAAAATCAAACTTACCCGGCTGCTGTTCATGCAAGTTCCAGAACACATACAGACAAAGGTATTCATGCCCAAAGCCTTACAAGAAAGGATACGCTGTTCCCAATAAGGTTCCGGAATACGCGGATAATGCACCTCCGCAGCTTTCACCACAAAAGGCTTTCCATTTAACAGGAACGTATTTTTCCCCACTTCAAACGTTCCACCGGTTTGCGCACTTTGACACGAGCAGATAAAAGCCGTCATCAAAAGACAAACCACCCCTAATGACAATTTTCTCAATAATTTATTCATGGTATTCATTTTTCTCTTTTACAAAAATAGAGACTTACCACCAAACCGTAGAAATAGAAATCAATCAATTATAACCTAAAAATCATTCAAAAGCAGTGTTATTTTGTCATTTCGTCCGACTTTATACGAATCACGCTCAAAGAATAAGCCGGCATTTCATACTGCGACAATTCTGTCACGGATACATCTTTCTTCACCGGTCGTGCATTTTTGTCGGTAGGTTTTCCACTCAAGACCTGCAAAACTGCTTTTCCATTTTCAGTTTGCGTCAAGCCTTCCACTTTCGTCTTTACCGGAACTGGCAACAAGTTCACCAGCTTCACAATCCAATCTCCCGTCTTACTGTCACGTACCACAGAAGTACCGATACGTTTCTGCACATCCTGACGAGGATTGTCTATTTTCCGGTCGGCAGGCAAGTAAGTATCTCCGGAATTCTGTCCGTAAAGCTGCTGGGTGTAATAACCTACGGTAGGTTTCACCTCACGGTTATTGAAATAAATCAAATCGGGGTTCCACTGAGTGTGTCCTTCCTTGGCCAACAAAGGCGCATAAGAAGTCATTGACACGATATCACCATTACGTTCTACCGAAGTCAGATACAGCGCCTCAGCCAAAGCTGTTTCAATGTTATTGGGACGTCCCGGCAAATGTGCGGCGTACTCTCCTAAATACACTTTAGGTTTTGTACGGTCATAACGGTCGTAATAATCCTGATTATTTATAAACCAGCCGGTGTATTATAATAATGTTCATCCACCATCGGCACATTCAGGCGCGTAGCAAACTTCCATCCGGCTTCATAATCCGTACCTTCATAGAAAGGACCGACCGTACCAATCACCGTGATTTCCGGATACTTTTCTTTTACTGCCTTGAAAATCATTTCAAAACGCTCCTCAAAAATAGGCGTAATCAAATCCTCGTTTCCAATGCCGATGTACTTCAAGTTGAAAGGTTTCGGATGGCCTGCTTCTGCACGCATCTTTGCCCATTTATTCTTTTTCGGGTCACCATTGGCATATTCTATCAGGTCCAGAATATCCTGCACGTATGCATCCATCTCTTCCATGGGAATACCTCCCTGCTGTCCGCCGCTCAAAGGTTTTCCCGGAATACAAGCTGAATTCTGACATGGAACACCGGCCGCCAGCACTGGAAGAGGCTCTGCTCCTATATCTTCACAGAACTGGAAATACTCAAAGTATCCCAAACCTAATGTCTGATGATACCCCCACAAGTTCCCCATCGGTTTACGGGCTTCCAGCGGACCCACTGAGTTTTTCCAGCGATAAATATTATCAATTCCGTTTCCATGTGCCACACAACCGCCCGGGAAACGTACAAAGCGCGGATGCAAATCGGCCAACGTCTGTGCCAAGTCAGCTCTCAATCCGTTTTTACGCCCCTTGAAAGTCTCTTGAGGGAACAAGGAAACCATATCCAGATGTAATTCTCCCGTCACTTCCGGTTCCACTGAAAGCACAGCTGCATCCACATCAGTCTGAGCCGTCAGCACAGCCGACTGCTTTTTCCATTTTCCGGCTGCTACCCGTACAGAAGATTTCGCCACTTCCTTTCCCTCATTATCCAGCAAGCGTACGATTATCTTTCCACCTTTGCTTCCTTCAGGCATACGAGAGAAGACAGAGAAATCATACTTTTCTCCTTTCTTCAACGTAATTCCATCAAAGCCTGAATTACGGAGGGCCATTCCAGGCTTAGCCTGCAATACAACATAATGCGGATTGTTCTCATGCAAAGGATTTTCAGTTGACACCTTCACAGCCGACGACTGCCCGTTCTCCCATACACTCCAGCATAGCCACTGTCAAATCCCTGATGTGCATTGTCCTTCGGAGAATACTCAAAGTCACGATTCTGTACCAGTTCCGCATAAAGTCCACCATCTGCTCCGTAATTAATATCTTCAAAGAAAATACCAATCAATTTATCACTGATAGCTTCGCCTCTTCCGGACGTACCGTCAATTGCAGGGATACAGGAGCCAGTCCGGCAAAACGTTGTGCATCCTGTTCTGTACGCTCATTGTGCAACTGGTCTCTGTAAGCCCGATAGTCCACGAACTTCAACAGACGATCCACGTCTTCCCAGGCCACTTTCTGCACATATCCTTGTTCCAATACACCTTCCACTACGGCTTTCTTACGCGTTTCACTTCCTCGTTTTACGGTCGGGACCTGTTCACCATCCCGAGCAGGCTGCATATAATAAGTCTGCGGATTCCACTTCATTAAATCCGGCGAAGTGGCATGTCCCCATTCTTTTCCACTTTCGTTCAACTGCCAGAAGCAGTGCCATACTCCCTTTTCATCACGCACCAGATGAGGATTGAGCATACGTTTCTCGGCTCCCCAGGTGCCATAATCACATCTCACGTATCCATATCCGTTGCCGATACTGAACCAGCGTGTTGCATCTGTACTCCAGGCTAATTTCAGGCCACTACGCCCCGCATCGTTCACGGTAGCATACGAAAACAGATATACTGAATCCGGTTCATTCATCACTTCCTGCACATGCGCTGATACAGGAAAACTGGTAAGGCACGCACATAAGGCTGCCAAATGTGTCAGGTGTTTCATAGGTAAGAAGGTTTTATTTAAGATTATTATTTGGAAACTTTCACCCGCTGAATCGTGCCGTCCGCATTAAATTCCATTCGGTCGATACAAACTTCGCGGTGTACACCAGGAGCTTTGTCTTTATCCAGGTAATTTTTATTGATACGATGGTACACGATATACCATTCATCTGTACCCGGTTTACGGACTACTGAATTATGTGCCGTACCGTAAATTTCTTTCGACGGGTCTTGTATCATTACAACCGGGTCCTTAGCTACCTTAATCGAGCCTAATGGAGAATCCGATGTACCGTATGCCACATGATAGTTCGCTGAACCCGTATCATCTACCGACCACAAGAAATAGTACAATCCCTGACGATAGAACACGTATGGCGCTTCACGATACGCATAATCTTTCAATGTACCTCCTTTCGGAGTCATCACCTTCAATGTTTCCTTTTTGATAGACACCATGTCATCGTTCAGTTCAGCGCCGGCCATATAGCCATTACCCCAGTACAAGTAAGATTTACCGGAAACCGGATCGGTAAACACATCCACATCAATCTGCTGTCCGTGTCCGACCGGAGAATCTGTAATAATCGGTTTACCCATATCCTTGAAAGGTCCTATAGGAGAGTCTGCCACAGCGATTCCAATCTTCTTGCCCGAATCATCGTTCGGGTTACCGCTATAATAGAAGAAATATTTATATTTTCCATCAATCAGTTTCTCTTCAATAGCCGGTGCCCAGGCATTTCCATTCGCCCATGGAACCTGCGGAGAACGTAAATCCAGCATCACTCCTTCGTAAGTCCAGTCTTTCAAGTCAGCCGAAGAGAATACGGTAAAATACCATCCTCCCCATCCCGGTTGTCCGTCTGTAGTAGAATAAATGTAATAACGTTGAGTTTCTGTGAATACAGCACTTCAGGGTCTGCATGGAATCCCGGCAATACCGGATTTACCGGCAGTTCACCCAGTTCAGCCGGTTTTCCCCATTTGTCTGTAATGCGCTTCAATTCTGCACGGGTAATAGGAATGATGGTACCATGACGAGGATGGAAATTCATCTGCACCGCATGATCTATCACTTTGAAGTTTTTCAAGTCGGTTGTTTCCGTGAACTGATAAGCTCCCTTCATGTATACATCGTACATCAGAATGTACTTGTCCTGTCCAATCAGTTTGAACGTACCGGCTCCTTCCACCGCTTCCTTTGTCTGCTGTTTATAGTCCGGTTGTTCTTCCCATTCTCCGGAAGTCAGCGAACGAGTGGTTGCCACTTTAATACCGTTACCGTGTCCTTCCGTTTTATAGAAAAGATGGTATACCCCGTCTTTATACACGATATCACCGTCTATACAAGACTTTTTGTCCTTCGGGATAAAAAGAGGTTTCGGTTCTCCTTCCAAGTCCGTAAAATCTTCATTGGCATACGCATAATAAATTACGTCTACCCCACCGGCATACTGCATAGACCAGTAGACCATGTACTTCCCTACTTCCTTATTATAAATAGTCTGAGGAGCCCATACACGTTTCAGCTTTTCCTGCCCCGGATAACGTTTCTGTATATTAATGACAGAGTGCGACCAGTTTACCAGGTCAGTAGATTTCAACAGCACCATTGCCCGGTTAGAATCCCAACCATTATCCGACACCATATCGGTCAGTACCATATAAAAAGTCTGACCGTCTTCTCCTCTCAGGATATGAGGGTCGCGCACGCCACCGGTAGAACTGATTACTTTTGAATCAAGCACCGGTTTGTTATTATTCAGGGCATAATAGGTATATCCATCCATACTTACCCCATAACATACGGCTTCTTCACTGATATGATTCCCCGTAAAATAAGTAAACAAATAAGCTACATAATCTTTTTCTTCCACCAAGGCGGCAGACACTGATTCCGAAATAAACGGAAGTAAGAATAACAAAGACAGGATTCTGTTTCTCATATACTTTATATGTTAACGTTTGATGCAAAGATAGGGAATTAGTGTATCACATACAACTATTAATCATGCAAAAAAGGAGGAGAATCGTGCATTTTTATAACCTATAAACCGTTATTACCTTGGAAACTTAAAGTAATTTGTATATTTGCACTTACTGTAACCGTAAAAAGAGTTGTAATATATGCAGTATAAGCCTATATCACTGCATTATAAACAAAAACATATCACCATGAAAAAACAAATGAAACAAATTGCCTTACCTCTCTTTCTGGGAGGTTTGATAGCATGCAGTCCTAAGACTGCCGTAAACGAAACTGACTTGTTGGGCAACTGGACAGAAATACTTCCTACTTCATCCAACTTCGTACAAGGAATGACACTGGCAAAGGAAGGAAAAGCCTCCTCCATCGGCATGGCCACTCTGCAATATGAAAGCTGGCAACTTCTGCCGGACGGACAGCTCATTCTGAACGGAAAAAGCATCGGAAACGGACAGACAATTTCATTCTCAGATACACTGGCCATCCTGTCTTTACAACAAGACACTCTCACCCTTCGGAAAGGGGCCGATTATCAGATAAAATATGTACGCCAGCCGGAATCAGCACCTTTAGTCGGAACAGACAAGGCTTCTACGGGATACACCTGGTCGGACGTATTACAAAAAGACATCCGGATTTTTGAGACAGGACAAAAAGTACTCTCTTCCACCGACAGCCAGGCAACCCAAGCCGGCTTCTTAGTGTTTGCAACTGATTCTTCAAAGGTAGAAGTGTTCTTACCTGATACCAAAGTCATACTCGACCGCCGTGTGCGTCCTGACGGCATTGCAGTCTGGAACGTAGAAGACGACGACACCTATCAGGTGCAAGCCTGTGCAGACTCCTGGATTGTATCCAGAAGAGGACGGCTACTTTATAACACGCACGGAACCGATAAAAAAATAGAAACCTCCTTCCTCACCGAGGAAAAGACAGAAATCCCTGTGGCATTCTATCCGCATGAAGCCCTCGCTGAAGTCTGTCTGGACGGACAATACATGTTACTCTCGCAGTACCGCACAGCCTCAGGTTACGGTTACAAGAATACCATTCTCGATTTGCGTGGCAAAGGAAAAGAAGCTACACTGACACGTAGTACAGACGGAAAAACCTTCCAGCTAACAGAAAAGGACTAAAAACAGTATCGTATGTGGATGAATCTACTTTTATTAATCGGCGGATTAGCTTTGATTTTAATAGGAGCCAACGGACTGACCGACGGAGCAGCCTCTGTAGCCAAACGCTTTCGTATCTCCGACCTGGTTATCGGATTGACCATTGTAGCCTTCGGGACCTCTGCTCCAGAACTGGTTATCAGCGTACTCTCCTCACTACAAGGAAGTGCTGAAATGGCTATCGGTAACGTGGTAGGAAGTAATATCTTCAATGTGTTGATGATTATCGGATGCACCGCTCTGGTCCTCCCCATACAAGTGGGGCAGGGCACTATGAGTAAGGAAATTCCGCTGGTCATTCTTTCTGCACTGGTACTCACCTGCTTTGCCAACGACTGCATACTCGATGGAGGAAGCCGGGACATCATCAGCCGGATAGACGGACTGGTACTATTAGGCTTCTTCCTGATTTTTATGCGTTATACTTTTGCCATCGCCCGCAACGGAAACGAAGATGGTGGCGAAGAGCAGAAGGTGAAGGAACTGCCGGCATGGAAATCAGCCCTATATATTATAGGAGGACTGGCCGGATTAATTTTTGGCGGACAATTTTTTGTAGACGGTGCCTGCGGTATTGCCCGTTCATTAGGTGTCAGCGACTCTATCATCGGACTTACACTGGTGGCCGGAGGTACCTCTCTGCCGGAACTGGCAACTTCCGTCACGGCGGCCTTGAAAAAGAATCCGGGTATTGCCATTGGTAACGTCATCGGCAGCAACCTGTTCAATGTATTCTTTGTACTAGGATGTAGTGCAAGCCTGTCTCCTCTCCCTATGGGAAATATCAACAACATCGACATGGCTGTACTGGTAGGCTCTTCCATTCTGTTCTGGCTGGTGGTTGGTTCTTTAAGAAGCGGACCATCACCCGCATAGAAGGAGGACTGTTAGTAGTATGTTACATTGCTTACACGGCCTTTCTTATTTCACAACAATAAAGAACCTTGTTATAAATATTAATCATGAAAAGAATTCTTATCCCTTTGGCAGGCCTTTGCTTATTGACAGCCTGCAATCCGTCGTCTAAAAAGCAAGCCGGAGATTCCGACATTCAGACGGAACTAAGTGAAGTATTCCCCGAGAATCCCTCCAGAGAAGGCTATGAAGGCTTCCAATGGCAGACTGTCACGGGAGCCGGTTTACGGCTGTGGGCACAATGCAACGAAAACCTACGTATCGTCACCGACGCTTCTATTCCGGGTGCACGCATAGAACGTATGGAAAATGGCCACAAACAAACTTCGGACCCGGTTATTCAGATATTGGATATACCGGGCAAGGACATCCATTCACTTATCCCGTTCCTGCAGTCTCACCCACGTATTTTCATGGATAAAAACTGGGCGGACAGCCTGACCTGCGATTTCCGTGAAGTAAAATCCAACCGCACCGGAGTAACCCGCTACATTCTGGAGCCCACCGGGAAGTCAGCGAAAAAACTGGCTGACCGCGGCCAGCACGAACCTGTACCCTTTACTTGCTATGGATGGGGAGTAGGCAACAGCGGAACACGTTATTTCGAGGTATTCCACACCCATCCCCAGAAAGCAGTCTTCGTTGAGGTGGGACAAGATATGCCTTTGTTTGATGAGCAGAGCATCCAGCTATTCGATTCCATTCAGGTACTCCACGGACAACTTATCATGACACGAAGCCTACAGCTTCACTCCCGATGCAGACACTACGGCCTATTGGATTGTTGACAAGTCGGGTGAACTGAAGAAACGCTATGAAGCAGCTCTTCCTTCCGATGCAAAACCCTATACAGCCATACCAGCCAAACTAAAAGTCCGCATCCAGGGCCCTTCTTCCGAGGGTTTTGCAGCTGAGTATGCAGGCGTAATGGAAGTAATGGAAATTAAGGAAGTGAGAGAATAATACTTCTCTTGACAAGAAACAGTCTTTTACACAAAAAAGGTGAAAAGACTTCACAGCCTTTTCACCCTGCCTATTAAAAAGAGAGATTTTATTTTTTATAGATGTGTTTTCCTTCGGTTACTACCTGAGAGGGGTTACCGGTATAGCTAATACTTCCGCTGCCATACGTTTTTGCCGTAATGGAACGAGAGGCACGGCAAGACAAATCACCCGAACCATATACAGCCGCATCGACTTTAACGGCTTTCAGGTTATCTGCCGACAAATCACCGGACGCATTGTCACGAAGTACGGCTTCCTGGCAGCTGCCTTTTATGACCATATCGCCACTGGCATTGACCGTAGCCGTCACCACTTCCTGACATTGCAAATTAGGCACCATCAAATCGCCGGATGCATTGATGGTCAAAGACGTATGCTGACATACGGCTTTGTGAACCGTCATATCTCCGCTGGCATTGATACTGGCCTGTAACTTCTGGCAGTTGACTTGCTGTACATCAATGTCACCACTGGCATTGATTTCAGACTGAAAACTACTGCACTGCACCGTAGGGCATTCAATATCACCGCTGGCATTCGTCTGAAAACGTATGTCTCCCTGTGTTTTCAATCCTTTGGGAATAGATATATCACCGGAAGCCATCGTGGTAAAACGACTGACAGAGGGTGCATATACATCTACCCGGCAACGGTTCTCACCCTGGATGCTGGTACCGTCCTGATAATAAACCCTCAGTTCACCTTTTGACTCCTTCAGTACCACATAGGGCATGACATTGTCTGAAGCATAGATTTCTGCATACGGACTGCCGGAAGTCTGATGATACACCACATCGATGGAAGAAAGTGTAGACACTTCCCGTATATCACCCAAAGAACGTTTTTCCGTCTGGTAGTTTTTACTCGGCTGAATAGTATGAGCAGTTCCTATACAGCTGAAACAGGTCAAGGCACAAGCCAATGTGAGTATGTTCATTCTGGTTTTCATTATTCTATCTCCTTTATTTTTATAGTTATACATTCTATTTATTCTGTTTTCAGATTTTCAGTCGGATTGGCCCGTGCCGCTTTCCATACCATCCCGAAGGCTACCAACCACACTACCAGACATACGATAAGGATACATCCGGCAAACAGGTACCACGTGAGGTCTATCTTGACAGCAAACAATTGCAAAAGCTGTTCACCTACCTTCCAGGCGCACAAAGCACCTATCACTACAGCCGGAAGAGCTATCTTCAATAAATCAAGCAGGAAGATTTTCTGCACGTCGGCCATGGAAGCTCCGTGAATAAGACGGATGGCAATCTCCGAACGGCGGCGTGACACTTCATCGCGCACATACGCCACCAGTCCTGTCAGAGCAATAATCAGGATACACAAGCCCGCAAAGAGTACACTGTTGCGTACATGCAACACGGCATTATAAAGATTTCCCATCTCGAGCGACAAGCTATATACCTTCAACTGTTGGGAGGAAATGGTACGGTCGATTACTTGCTGTACTTCTTTCATCGCTTCAGGTGACATCCGGTTCAAGGCTACATACAAATAACTCGAAGGTTTATTTCGATAGAACATCACCGTAGGACGCTCGTCATACTCTTCCATCACTTGAGAGCCTAAATGAATATCTTCATACACCCCACAAACAATAGCAATGGTTCCATGATCCGCGTGTTCGGTAATATATACCGTCTTCCCAATGGGAGAGCCCGTCCATCCGGCCAATGTTTCCATGCGTTCCACGAACCGACGGCTGACCATTACCTGCTGCGACAAAGTATCCGTCAGTGTAGGAGTAAATACATTACCTTCGACAACCGGAATCTGGAAAGCCTTGTGATAATCGGGACCTACATAATACATGTCGGCAATGTTCATGTATTCTTCTCCTGTGTCGGGATTGTACACATTATTTCCACTACAATGATCCGACAGGAGCTGGTAACCCCAGGTAACCGCCTTTACCTCCGGCAGTTTTTTCAACTCCTGCACACAGCGTTCCCGTTCCACCATCTCGGTGCCCGACAAGTTGGTATACAAAGTGTTCCGGTATTCAAATCCAGGGTTGAAATTCATCAAAGTGTTATACTCCAACCCTATGACCGTCAGCAGGCAGACAAAGAATGTGGTCAACGCAAACTGCAAGCACAGCAGTCCCAGTTTCCACCTCCGTTTGTTTTCCGTGTAACGACGATAAGCGTAAGTCACCGGAATACGGGTGTAAAGATAACCCGGCATCACTCCGCAAAGCAGAATTACTCCGGCCGTCACTGCCAGACAAACCCATACAGTGGACAAGGGGAAAAGCGACTCCAGACTATGTCCTATCTGTTCCTGCAAGAAATCCTGCAAGCCGAAAATAATCAATACAGCAAGTGCCAGACTAATCAGTCCGTGCAGCAAAGATTCCGAAAGAATCATCCGGTAAATGTCGCCACTTCCTGCCCCATAGCAACGATAGGTGGCAATTCCCTTGGCACGGCTCACCATGGACGAAACAACCAACAGAATATAGTTCAACACAGCCACCAGCAGCATGATAATCGCAAAACTCAGAAAGACGATGTTCATGATGCGGTTATAATCAGACGAGGTAAATATTTCGGCTACCGGACGGAGAGAGAGCTCAAAACCCGTACCAGACTGAGCCATCTCTTCCGTCACATGATTCACTTCCAGCATACGCTCCATGCCTTCCTTCAAGTCATCCGGAGTAGTTCCTTCGCGCAGGCGGACATAGGTCTTGTAGCGGTCATTTCCTAACCAGTTGCTCGTTCCATCATAAGCCACCTGCCCGATGGTCGGCAGGGCAATGAGTACATCCATCTGCGGAAGGTGGGTATTCTCAGGAAAAGCCTCGAACACCCCGACTACGGTCACATGAAATTCGGGATATTGTTTCCACGACAATGTTTTCCCGATAATCTGTTCGCCTGCCACCTCCAGCAGTTTGGAAGAGATATAGGCATTGTTGGCCTTTTCCAACCCCGTATAAGGCTCCTCGCCCATCAGCAATTTCCGCGGAAGACCCGAAAGAAAGTACTGTCGCAAAACCAAGCCTGCCCCTCCAGTTCTTTATGGTCTTCCGTCGTCAGCGTCATCGACCCAATTCCCGTAAAACGGGTGGCCACTTCCACCGCCGGACAATAGCGCTGCAACCCCGGTCCGATGGCACCAGGAGTCTGCGCGTGCTCTCTCCAGTCGGTGTCTTTCTGTTTGTAGCGTTCTTCCACCCGGTAGGTTTCTTTCAACCCCGGCAGAAAGTTATCGTACGACCGTTCGAAAATGACCTCCGCCAGCATGACCAGGCCGATGGCCAGTCCCACGCTCAGGCAGACAATCTTGACCACATTGGCCTCTCCTTTTCGAAACAGTCCTTTCCATGCACGTTTCATAAGGTACTATTTTTACATTTCTGCAATAGAAGCTACAATCTGTCCGTCGAACAAATTAATTACACGACTGGCAAAACCGGCATCGCGCTGGCTGTGTGTCACCATCACAATAGTTGTCCCTTCCTTATTGAGTTCGGTCAACAGTTCCATCACTTCCTGTCCGTTCTTGGAATCCAGGTTACCGGTCGGCTCGTCGGCCAGAATAATCTTCGGTCCGGAAACCACAGCACGGGCAATGGCCACACGTTGCTGCTGACCACCGGACAGCTGCTGCGGATAATGCTTTGCACGATGGCTGATGTTCATCCGTTGCATGATTTCATTCACCCGACACTTCCGTTCGTCAGCCGGAATCTTCAAATAAGTCAACGGGAGTTCAATGTTCTCAAACACGTTCAGTTCGTCAATCAGGTTAAAGCTTTGGAACACGAAACCGATGTTTCCCTTGCGCACATTCGTACGGTCTTTTTCTTTCAGACTGCCTACTTCCTTTCCATCCAGAAAATAACTTCCGGAAGTCGGATTATCCAACAGCCCCATAATATTTAATAAGGTAGACTTTCCACAACCGGAAGGTCCCATAATTGCTACAAATTCTTTGTCTCTTACCTCCAAGCTTACTTTATTCAGTGCCAGTGTCTCTACTTCCGTGGTGCGAAAAGTTTTTGTCAGGTTTTCAATCTTAATCATAATCGTATTGTTTTATAGAGTTTGTATTTTACATTTCGGACTTTCATTTCCATCAATTTCTATACAAAGTCCATGCCAACACTTTAAATAGTTGATTATCAATACGAATCAGATTTCTATAAAAAAACAGGTGTCTAAAAATTAGACACCTGCTGTATGATTTTTTGACAATAGTCAGACATGTATACACGAAAACGAGAAATAATAATCATGATTAAGCAGTAAGAATTCTTCTGTACGCTCTTGCATAAAAAGAAAAACTTCAAGGCAAATTCTCTGTTTCACACTGTGAAATACAAAAACCACAGTGTGGGATACATATTTCACACTGTGGGATACAAATCCCGCACTGTGAAACAGAGAATTCTTTGAAGCGTTTCAGGAAATATTTTAAAGGATATTGAAAAATATCATGCCTTGACACACTTTATCACCACATGCCGGTCGCCATCCAATGTCGTGGCAAACAAATACACGTCTCCTCCTTCTTTCAGTTTCCACTTTTTTCGGAGTTCTGCCACCGAAGCTGGGAAGTTACGTACCGTAAGATTGGCCTTATCCACCCCCTGCAACAACTGTTTCAGTCCTTTCTTTCCGAAACCTGACACCTCCAGTACCCGGAAACGACGTCCCGGAAAATCGACTAATGCATCGGAAGTATAAAGATGACTGTTTGCATGTAATTTCTTGACACCGAATCGTGCGCCCAACAACCGGTAAGGCCCCGCCTTCAGCAAGGAAGCACCCGGTTCATAAAGATAATTTTCTACCTCGTCAGCCAACGGGCATTGTGCTTCTTTCTCCTGTGAATAAGTGAAAACAAACGGTTCCGCCAAAAAGTTATTAACAGCCTGTTCACAACTTATCCACACCTCTCCAGAGCCTTCTGAAGGGGATTTTTTCTCTTTTTGTAGCACAACCAACAACTCTTTGCACTCGTTATTCACAGCTACTACGTGAATCTGACGGATGTATTTCAGCTCCCGTAAGGAAGAAAAAATATCCAGCATGGGCGAAAGTTTCACCACTACCGTCCGGCCTTTTTCTACTAACAGCGGCTCCAGTTTCTGCACATCGGTTCGCAGTCGGCAATGGCCACCGTCTTTCCTCCCTGACTGTCGCGGCGGGCCGGATCTAAGAACAGGCAATCCACCGGTTCCATCTTTTGCAGGTATTCCACTCCGTCGGCACAATGCACTGTTACCTGTGGCAAACCAAGCAACGGAAAATTATGGCGGGCCAGTTCACACAGCACTTCCTGACGTTCCACGTAATCCACCTTCCGGAAATTTCGTGCCAGAAAAGAACAGTCCACTCCCAATCCTCCCGTCAAATCGGTCATCGTATCACCTTGCAGCCACGAGCCTTGTAGCGGGCCGTGATTTCCGAAGAACACTGTTCCATGGACAAGTGAGCCGGATATTGCACTCCTTCCGTCTGCGCCAAAGGGGAACCTTCTTCTCGGCAATCTGCCAGCCGGCAATCTGTACCACGCTGCCGCCATATCTACCTGCGGATACCTTACGGGCCTGCAAAGCTAATGTACGTACATCTTCCGTACGATGTGCACAGA
>ENA-OQAZ01000109-OQAZ01000109.1-human-gut-metagenome-genome-assembly--contig:-NODE-109-length-41102-cov-4.721757_pt1 | contig 41102 bp, 52 predicted proteins | sample MGYA00242737_ERZ504531 | MGnify/ENA primary metagenome ERZ504531 (study PRJEB26092, sample SAMD00036244) | human gut metagenome | host: Homo sapiens | study: EMG produced TPA metagenomics assembly of... | reverse complement strand
AGTGTGGCCATTTTTAAGGCATCGGATTTTGGAACAGATCCCAATTCTTGTTTTGTTATGGGAGTATGGAATCTTGCAGGAATAAAATACAGTTATGTTATATCATCATCAATGCGTTGATGCTGCTGGGAGTATTTTTTCTGGATCGGCATTTTATCGGGCTGGGAACTGTGCTGAACCTGTTTTTTATGGGGATCATCGTGGAAAAAGGAATGCAGCTTTTTGACAAATATCTGCCGGAGAGAACTTTTGGGGTAAGAGTTCTTCTGATGTGCATTGCCGTTGTGATGATGTGTTTTGCGTCAGCGTTGTATTTTACTGCAGATATGGGTGTTTCCGCCTATGATGCCTATGCGCTGATCTTAGATAAAAGAACCCGGATTCCTTTCCGGATGTGCAGGATTGGGACCGATGTGCTCACAACTGCGGCGGGATTTTTTATGGGTGCGGTTGTAGGAGTGGGAACTCTTGTCACTGCATTTTTTATGGGACCGCTGATCGAGTTTTTCAACCGGACGGTGGCAAGGCCGTTTCTTTATGGAAAAGAGAATAAACAGATGCAGAAGCAGTAAAACGAAAGGCAGTTGTCGTGTTAGAAAAGAGCGGCAGCTGCTTTTTTGTTACAGCAACAAGAGCGCCACTGTCTTGACACTTGTAAAAGAAAAAGGTTTACTGCTGAAGAAAATACCATTATAATAGGAGAAACGCAGTTTTTTCCTGTAGTAAAATATAACTGTCCGGGAAATATCAATGTCTGGAACATTGTTTACCAGAGATATAGCAGATGATATAATAATATGGGAAATTTTCCGGAATGGAATAAGAAGGGAGAGAAAAATATGGCATATTTAGGCGAAGAGATCAAAAAACTTGGTTTTGGCCTTATGAGACTTCCGCAGAAATCAGAAGGTGTGATCGATGTGGAGCAGACCAAAGTCATGGTGGACAAATTTATGGAAGCCGGATTTACATATTTTGATACAGCATGGGCTTATGCAGGAGCGAAGATGCTATCCGCGAAGCACTGGTAGAGCGTTATCCGAGAGAAAAATATCAGCTAGCCACCAAGATGGCAGCCTGGATCAACTGCAAGACAAGAGATGAAGCTCTTGCACAGTTTAAAACATCTCTGGAGAGAACAAAGGCAGGATATTTCGACTTTTATCTTCTCCACAATCTTGGAGAGCACAGAACAAAATATTTTGATGAGTACGGCTTATGGGACTGGATCCGTGAACAGAAGGAAGCCGGTCTGATCAGACATGCAGGATTTTCGTTCCATTCCACACCGGAGGAGCTGGATGCACTTCTCACTGCACATCCGGAAATGGAATTTGTACAGCTGCAGATCAATTACGCAGACTGGGAAAATCCGGCGATCCAGTCAAGAGCCTGCTACGAGGTGGCCAGAAAACATGGAAAACCGGTCATTATCATGGAACCTGTAAAAGGCGGCATGCTTGCAACTCCGCCGGAATCAGTGGAAAAGCTTCTGAAGGCAGCAGAGCCGGAAGCATCCACAGCATCCTGGGCGATCCGTTTTGCGGCAAATCTGGAAGGCGTGATTACCGTACTTTCCGGAATGAGCAATGTTGTGCAGATGGAGGATAACCTTTCTTTTATGAAGGATTTCAACGGCCTTACTGACAGTGAGAAGGAGACTCTTGATAAGGCAAGAGAGGCTATGAGCAAAATTCCTTTGATCCCATGCACAACCTGTAACTACTGCGCAAAGGTCTGTCCGATGGAAATCGGAATTTCCGGTTCTTTTACAGCAATGAATTATCTGACATTGTACGGAAATAAAGCCGCCGCAGCGCATCAGGAAGACTGGCTGGTAGTCAGTCATGGCAGAAAGCGTGCAGATGAATGTGTAAAATGCGGACAGTGTGAGGAAGTATGTCCTCAGCACATTTCCATCCGCGAGGAACTTGAGAAAGTAAGCGAGACCTTTTGCAAATAAAGGAACTGATCCGGCAGGAAGCGGATCAGGGTAAGGAGAGAGTTTAAAAATGGAAAAATTCAAAGCATTTCTGAAACGGAAGGATATTGAGATATCTCTGAAGAGATATGGTATCGATGCACTGGGACCATGGCACAGGGACTTTTCTGTTCCCTGCTGATCGGTACGATCATCAACACCATTGGCACACAGTTTCACATTCCGTTTCTGACTATGGCAGTTGCCACAGTCAATGATACCCAGTACACAGTAGGTTCTCTGGCATCTGCATGAGCGGCCCTGCATGGCAGTAGCATCGGTTACGCCTTGCATTGCCCGCCGCTGGTATTGTTTTCGCTGATCACCGTTGGATTTGCCTCCAACGCACTTGGCGGAGCAGGCGGTCCTCTGGCTGTACTGTTTGTTGCCATTGTTGCAGCTGAGATCGGTAAAGCAGTTTCAAAGGAAACGAAGATCGATATCCTTGTAACGCCTCTTGTAACCATCGGTGTGGGCGTAGGTCTTTCCGCATGGTGGGCACCTGCCCTTGGAAAAGCTGCTATGAAAGTAGGAAGCGTGATCATGTGGCAACAGATCTGCAGCCATTCTTTATGGGAATCCTGGTTTCTGTATTTGTTGGAATCGCACTGACGCTGCCGATCTCTTCTGCTGCGATCTGCGCGGCTCTGGGACTTACCGGACTGGCAGGCGGCGCTGCAGTAGCGGGTTGCTGTGCGCAGATGGTAGGTTTTGCGGTCATGTCCTTCAGGGAAAACAAATGGGGCGGTCTTGTCTCTCAGGGAATTGGAACTTCCATGCTCCAAATGGGTAATATTGTCAGAAATCCAAGGATCTGGATCGCTCCGATCGTAACATCTGCTATCACAGGACCTATTGCAACCTGCTTGTTCAGGCTTCAGATGAACGGAACTGCTGTATCCTCAGGAATGGGTACCTGCGGTTTTGTAGGTCAGATCGGTGTGTATACAGGATGGATGAATGATATTGCAGAAGGAACCAAGACAGCTGTTACAGCTATGGACTGGGCAGGACTTTTCCTGATCTCTTTTATTCTCCCGGCAGTTCTCTGCCCGTTGATCAATATGTTTGTACGTAAGCTCGGATGGGTGGAAGATGGAGATATGACGTTGTCATAAGCTATATCAGGTCTTACTTTAAAATCAAAAAAGAGTATCACAGGAACTCATTGATAGTGATGAGCTTTGTGATACTCTTTTATTTTAACTTTTATGCTACATGTGATCCAGTGGCATTACTCCGTTCCAGTCCACAGGCCTTTGCATATTCATGGAGTTTCTCCTTTGCGGAATAATTCAGATTCTGAGGAACCTGAATCTGAATGGTTACATACTGATCACCGCGGACAGAAGGGTTCTTCATGGAAACAATGCCTTTTCCTCTCAGGCGGATCTTGGAACCGGACTGCATACCTTCCCTGATCTTACAGATAACATTTCCGTAAAGGGTGGGAACGGTGGCTTCACCGCCGAAAACAGCGGTTGTGTAAGGAATAGAAATGGTGGTATAAACATCCGATCCTTTTCGTTCATAGCCAGGACGTGTTCCTACGGTAACCTTCAGAAGAAGGTCACCAGGCTCGCCGCCGCCGGTTCCGGGCATGCCTTTTCCTTTCAGACGGATACTCTTGCCGGTATCAATACCTGCCGGAATATGAATCTGAAGTGTCTGCGGTGCACCGGAACTTCCGTCCGGACCGGACAGAGAAATTCTTTTATCAGCACCAAAAGCCGCCTCATCAAAGGTAACGTTGATGCTGGCCTTCACATCAGAGCCTTTTTGCGGAAAATCCTGCTGATGGAATCCACCGAAGCCGTTGCCGCTGTGAAAGCCACTTCCGCCAAATCCACTGTGAAAGCCGCCACCGTTACCGGTGAAATGCTCATATGTGCCATTACTGCCGAAACCGCGGCTTTCGCCGTGACTGCCGTGGAACATATTTCCGAAGATATCACCAAAAATATCGTCCATGTTTTCACCGTTAAAATGAAATTCCTGATAGCTGCCATTGCTGCCACCCTGGAATCCGCCGAATCCACCGGCGCCAGGATCAGCTCCTGCCTCAAACGCGGCATGACCAAACTGATCATACATTTTTTTCTTCTTTGGATCACTTAAGACATCGTAGGCTTCGTTTACTTCTTTAAACTTATCTGCGGCATCTGCATTACCTGCGTTTGTATCCGGATGATATTTTTTGGCCAGTTTACGGTAGGCTTTTTTTATTGTTTTTTCATCTGCGTTCCGGTCAATGCCCAGAACATCGTAATAATCTTTTTTTACTGCCATGGTATTCACCTTCCCTTATATTATAGTCTGCAGCGTCCCGGATGATCGATCTGTCCTCTCAGGGGACAGATCTCCCGGACTGTCATATATTGAACGTATGTGTATAAAATTCCCCGGGAAAAATCCCGGGGGCATTACTTTTATCATGTTCTACATGTAATATAACACTACTAATTAAAAGTGTCAATACCTGCATTACAGAAAAGAACATTTTGGACTGCGATAAGAGATATGATTCTTACAGCTATCAGCTGAAAATATGATATAATACTACCATAAATTCCGGTGCGGTCTGCTCAGTAAATAAAAAACAGAGAGAGCAGCAGATCAGAGAAAGATCAAAAAAAGAAAAGGAGGCGTATAATATGAGAAAAAAGAACTCTTCTGTCTAATATAAAGGCAGTAAAAAAGCTGGTACTTCTGACATTTATACTGGCAGCAGCTTTTCCGGCGACGATCCGGGAGGCAAAGGCAGCAGCAGGAACCACTTTTAAAGTCAAAGTCACAGATGGATACCTGGCTCTTCGAAGTGAGAAGGCTTTTGACAAAGGAAATGAGATCGGACAGCTGAATACAGGAGATCTTGTGGAAGTTACAAATCGGAAGGACGCTACCTACTGGTATGCATACGTGCCAAGACTGGATAAATCCGGATATCTGGACAAAAACTATATCCAGATAGCAGAGAACGCCACAGCTTCCAATGATTCCTGGACAGTAAAGGTAAAAAAAGGCTATCTGGCTCTTCGAAGTACCGCAGCTTACAATGACAGTAACGAGATCGGACGCCTGAATACCGGAGATACCGTTCTTGTAAAGGACAGCAGTGATTCTACTTACTGGTACGTATATGCTCCGGGGCTTGATAAATCCGGATATGTGGATAACCGGTATATTTACAACAGTGGTCTGTGGACAGTTAAAGTAGAAACGGGTTATCTTGCCCTTCGCAACAAGGCAGCCTATAATGAAAGCAATGAGATCGGACAGCTGAATACCGGTGACACGGTTCAGGTGAAGGACACCAGTAACGATCAGTACTGGTATGTATATGTTCCGCAGCTGGATAAGACAGGTTATGTTGACAGGAACTATCTTACCGGAGGCTCAGGTACGACAACTCCATCCATGACTGTTAAAGTGGAAAGCGGATATCTGGCTCTGCGCAGTGCAAAGGCGTATGACAAGGACAATGAGATCGCCCAGCTGAATAACGGAGATACGGTGGAAGTCATTGAGAAGAAAGACAGTACTTACTGGTATGTATATGTTCCGAAGCTTGGAAAAGAAGGATATGTAGATAAGAACTACCTTAAATAAAAAGATAAAGGATGCTTGTTGCCGGATCTGTCTGAAGAGGAACAGAGAGCCGGAACAAGAAACGGGGAGGCAGAAAGATGACTCTGGCACAGCTCAGATATACCATAGCAATTGCAAAAGCCGGATCTATGAACGAGGCAGCAAAAAGCCTTTATATTTCTCAGCCCAGTCTTTCCACGGCAATCCGGGAGCTGGAAGCAGAAACCGGTGTTGAGATATTCCGAAGAACGAACCGCGGAATCGCCGTAACGCCTGCAGGCGAAGAATTTCTGGGGTATGCAAGGCAGGTGGTGGAACAGTACGAACTGATGGAAGCCAAATATATTTCCAAGGAACAGTCACGCAAAAAATTCAGTGTTTCCATGCAGCATTATACCTTCGCAGTCAATGCCTTCGTGGAGCTGGTAAAGCAGTTTGGTATGGATGAGTACGAATTTGCGGTCCACGAGACCAAGACGCATCAGGTCATCGAAGATGTCCGTAATTTCAAGAGTGAGATCGGAATCCTCTACGTAAATGAGTTTAACCATAATGTACTTGCAAAAATGTTTCACGAGTATGGTCTGGAGTTTCACGAACTTCTTAATTGTCGGATCTACGTTTACATGTGGAAGGGGCATCCTCTGGCGAAGCGTGAGAAGATCACGCTGGAAGAACTGAAGGAATATCCGTGTCTGTCCTTTGAACAGGGAAAAAATAACTCCTTTTATTTTGCGGAGGAGGTTTTGAGCACCTATGAATACAAACGGCTGATCAAAGCCGATGACAGGGCTACTATGCTGAACCTGATGGTAGGACTGAATGGATATACCTTATGCTCCGGTATTATCTGTGAGGATCTTAATGGTTCCGATTACTGTGCTGTGAAGCTGGATTCCGATGAGATCATGACAATCGGTTATATTGCCAGAAAGGGTGTTAACATCAGTGCCCTTGGAAAAAAATATCTGGAGGAGATTTCCAGATATAAGGATAAAGCACTGAAATAAGAGAAAATAAAATCTGACAGATCACTGCCGGAGAAGAAGGGAAAAGCTTCTGGTATTTATGATACCGGAGGGCTGTTTCCCTGTGTATTCTCAGATACGTAGCAATGCGTATCATGCAGGAATCTGTCAGATTTTTATTTACATTAAAAGTTTTTGGCAGTGGAAATTTTATTTGCAAGACGATCACACGCGGATTACAAAACCATCCTTACGTGGTTTGGCTGTTGGATACTCACAGTCACGGTATCCAAGAACACAGTGGCCCACGCCGATATATTCTTCTGGAACACCCCACTGCTTCTTCAGCTCTTTTCCCTCCTCGGAGTCAAAAACTTCTCTTGCACGGTGAATCCAGCAGGAGTCCACGCCGAGAGCATGTGCGGCATTCATGAGATTTCCCATCACAAGACTTCCGTTTTCCACACAGGTGCCCATTTTGCTGTCGGAAAAGACAATGATCACAGTTGGGGCGCCGTAGAACGGATCTGAGGTGCTGCCCATAACAGCTGCGTTCATTTTGGAAAGCCTCGCAACCAGCTCCGGATCCTGTGTCACTACCATAAGAGTGCTCTGCTGTCCCATGCCGCTGGGGGAATATTTTCCTGCTTCCAGGATCGTATCCAGAGTTTCTTTCGGAACAAGTTCTTTTTTGTAGGCACGGATGCTTCTGCGTTCTAACAGGTTTTTGATGCTTTCATTCATGATCATTACCTCCTGATGTTAAATTTTGTTGAAAATATTTTCTGAAAAAGAAAGTAAATTTCTTTTTATTCTGATAAAAACTATTATAACGTAGATGATTATAGTTTCCAATAGGCAGAAGGATATAACTTTACAATTTATAAAGAAATATTATATATCTGGTTATGATATTCCTGCGACAGATGCGGGAGAATTTCGGGTGGAGATACAGAGACAGAATAGTTAAGACAGAAAATATGAGGTGCCAGATGGAAAAGATTCGGAAACATTTTTATTTTTCAGGAAGAGTACAGGGAGTAGGATTTCGTTACCGCTCTTATTATATTGCACAGTCCATGGGACTGACCGGCTGGGTACGGAATCTCTGGGATGATCGTGTGGAAATGGAATTACAGGGAACCAGAGAAGAAATCCGGGAGATGGTAGAGCGCCTTTCTCAGCAGAGCTTTGTGGAGATCGAGGGGATTGAAGCGAGGGAGATCCCACTGGAGGAGGAGTTTGGATTTCATGTGAAGGATAGTGAAATGGCTGGTTCATTCCAGCTCCAGTGCCAGATACAACAGAACAGCGTCCTGGAATTTCCGGGGATTGAGACCACATTTTTTATAAATGTGGTTTAATTTATATTGAAGAGTATTTTTGTGGAGAAAAAGCTTCTCTGCGGTATCAGCCAGAGACATTTCCAGGGAAAAATAAGTTCGCAGAAGGTCCTTTTCATCCGGGGAAAGCTGATAAATAGTTTTTACGAAAAATTCTTCGCGGTCTTTCCGAGACACAGAAGAGAGAATGATTTCCAGAGTGAGATCATCAAAAACTGCATAATTTTCTGTACAGATATTGTCAGTAAGGGGCTGGTGAAGGCTCCTCAGGGTAGTTTCCGCAGTATTCAGGGAAAGTCCAAGCTGATACAGAGGTACAGGTTTTCCAACTGCAATGGCCAGAGTGTCTGCATGCTTTTGGGCAAAATTACGAAGCACTGCGGAAAGAGCAGAAAAATTGGAATTGTCTGCAACAGCAAGATAATCTCCGGGATAGCGGAAGGTGTGCAGGGTGATCCCGGCGGTTTTGAAAAAACTTTGGATCTGATGTTCCGAAAGAACAGATCCGATGCCAGAGTCTGAGTCCGGAGTTTCTGGCTGTGGAGAGGCTTCCGGAGAAAGAACTGTATTTTCGGGATCTGTCAGGGAAGCAGAACTTTCTGAGGATTCCGGAATCCTGCGGGCAATCTTTACAGAAGGATTTCTGCCGGAAGCAGCCGGATACGTATGGATCAATATCAGCCGTTTGGGCGTGTCCGGATCGATCTGAAATTCTCTCAGGCATTTCAGAAGATATTCCGGATTCTGGGTCTCCCCATGGAGAAGAGAGCTGATGACAAACTGCTTTTTGTCCGCTTGGTGCCGGCTGTACTGGCCAAGCTCCTGTTCACGGATCAGAAGGCTGGTGATACGCTGTGCCAGAAAGGCATACTTGCGTACCTTTTCCGGGGAACCGGTGATGCCAATCACAGCCAGAAGACAGTCTTCATGGTAAAGAGGCATGTTGATACCCTGGCGTGTTCCTGTAAAATTGTCAGATTCAGCTACCTCGATGGTAGTACCGGTTACAGCAGCTTTCCGTCCGATCTCATGATAGGTTCCGATCCTGGCAGAGTTTGTACTGGCGATAATTGTGCCGGACGGGTTGATAAAATTGATATCGTAACTGCAGACGTCCTTGATCGTGTTGACGATCTGCTGGGCAAGAGTGTGCTGATGTGTGTGATCATGGAATCCTCCTGGAAAGACTGATAGTATTTATATTACGGAAGGTCTGATTTTATATTTATGCAGGTAAACGAAATGAGAATACAGGATCTACAGGGTGCTTTCTTTTGGTCAGTATATCATATATGTTTTATGAATTCAATTTGAGTATGTTATTTATAATAAAAAATATAAAAATAAAGAAAAAATATAGTATACATAATATATACATCCATGCTTAATTTTATTATGATAAAAAACAGAAGCAAGCTTGAATGGAACGGAGAGTACGGATATCAGGTTTACATAAAGATCATGCAGGAGGAAAATAAAATGAAGGTAGTAACAGCGATCGATTCTTTTAAGGGCAGTATGACATCCATGGAGGCAGGCTTTGCAGCCGCTGAAGGTATCCATCGTGTGGATGCGGACGCAGAAGTTCAGGTAAGACCACTGGCAGACGGTGGAGAGGGGACCGTGGAAGCCCTTGTTGCAGGAATGAACGGAAAAACAGAGCACGTAAAGGTTACAGGGCCTCTTGGCGAGCCGGTGATCTGTGAGTATGGCATCATCGAAAGCACAAAGACTGCAGTGATCGAAATGGCCGGTGCAGCAGGGATCACGCAGGTACCGGACGAAAAAAGAAATCCTCTTTATACCACAACCTACGGTGTCGGTGAGGTGATCAGGGACGCCATCGAAAAAGGCTGCCGCAGATTTATTGTGGGCATCGGCGGAAGCGCCACCAATGACGGTGGTGTGGGAATGCTTCAGGCACTTGGCTATGCATTTCTGGACAAAGACGGAAAACAGGTCCTTCCGGGAGCAGGAGGCCTGAAAGACATCACAGAGATCACAGATGCCTATGTGATCCCGGAGCTTGCAGAATGTAAATTCCGTGTTGCCTGCGATGTCACAAATCCTCTTTGCGGAGAGCTTGGATGCAGTGTCATCTACGGACCGCAGAAGGGTGCTACACCGGAAATGATCCAGGACATGGATCAGTGGCTGGGTGCCTACGCAGAGATTGCAAAGGAGCGTTTTCCGAAAGCGGATCCAAAGTATCCGGGAACAGGTGCCGCCGGCGGAATGGGATTTGCATTCCTGACCTTTACCGATGCAGTTCTGGAATCCGGGATCAATATCGTGCTGGATGAGACAAAACTTGAGGACTACATCAAAAACGCGGATTTTGTGATCACAGGTGAGGGACGCATGGATGGACAGACAGCCATGGGAAAAGCGCCGGTAGGTGTTGCAAAGCTTGCAAAGAAATATGGAAAAAAAGTGATCGCCTTTGCAGGTGCCGTACAGCGTGACGCAAGAGCTGCAACGATGCAGGGATCGATGCCTTTTTCCCGATCCTCCGTGGAGTGGTAACTCTGGAGGAGGCCATGAAAAATGAGAATGCAAAGCAGAATCTGGCAGATACTGCAGAGCAGGTTATCAGACTGATGAAATAAAAGATATTGAAGAGAACGATACCGCAAAAAGACAGGCCATTCAAAGACCTGTCTTTTGCAGTTTATAAGGTTTATAATTTGTAAAAACAAGGGAGTTGTAACCGGATAAGATCAGCTGATCCAGATTTTTGCCTTATCCTTCGATCGGCTCAAAATCCACAGCGCCATGCTTGCACAGCGGGCAGATGATATCTTCAGGAAGTTCATCGCCTTCATAGATGTATCCGCAGACTTTACATACCCAGCCTTTTTTGCCCTCGGTCTGTGGCTTTGGCTTTACATGTTTCTGGTAGTAGGTGTAAGTCATGGTATCCTGATCGCTCATGACGCGGGCCTCTGTGACGCTGCAGATGAACATTCCGTGAGTGCCGAGATCCACATAGTTTTCTACCTTCAGGGACATGAAAGCATTGATATATTTGTCCAGGAATACCAGGCCGTTGTCGGAGTGGTTTACTTTCTGGCCGGCAAATTTATCGGTGCTTCTGCCGGACTGGAAGCCGAACTGCTCAAAAACAGAGAACGGAGCATCTGTGGACAGGCAGTTTACGTTCATGATACCGGTCTGCTGAATCACGTGGTGAGAGTAGTTTGCCTTGTTGATGTTGACAGCCACGCGATATGGGTTGTCGGTAAGCTGTGTAACGGTATTGACGATCAGACCGTTGTCCTTTTTGCCATCGTTGGAGGTTACCACATAGAGGCCGTAACCGATGCGGAACAGAGCGGTCATATCATTTTTGTTGGCAAGATCATCGCTTTTTGCAATGTATTCCTGGCAGAGCTCATCAGCCATAGCTTCCATCTGTCTGCGGTTTTCTTCGTTTACTGCAGACATGATCTTAACTGTGGTATTCAGCCAGTTGATCTTTTTGCATTTGGAAAGCATTTCTTTCATGACCTTCGCTGCCAGCGGTGCCCAGCTTCCGTTTTCAATCAGTCCTACAGTGCGGTTCTGGAAGTTGTGCTCTGCCAGACGGGTAATAAAGTCGTTCATAAACGGATAGATACCTGCATTATATGTGGTGGTTGCGAGAACCAGCTTGGAGTAACGGAAAGCATCGCTCAGTGCCTGGGACATATCATCTCTTGCAAGGTCATAGATCAGAACACGCGGACATCCTTTGGCACGGAATTTATCGGCAAGCTGTGCGACTGCTGTTCTTGTGTGGCCGTAAACGGAAGTGTAGGCGATCACGATTCCGTCATCCTCCGGTGTATAGGAAGACCAGGTATCATAGAGACTGATATAATGTCCAAGATCTTCAGTAAGAACCGGTCCGTGGAGCGGGCAGATGGTCTGGATATCCAGAGTTGCGGCTACTTTCAGAAGATTCTGCACCTGCACACCATATTTTCCAACGATGCCGATATAGTATCTTCTTGCCTCATCGTCCCATGGTTCATCTGCATCCAGGGCACCGAATTTTCCGAAGCCGTCTGCGGAAAAAAGAACCTTTTCTGTGCTGTCATAAGTGACCATAACCTCCGGCCAGTGAACCATCGGTGCAAATACAAAAGTCAGATTGTGTTTTCCAAGGGAAAGGGTTCCGCCGTTATCTACGATGATCTGATGACTTTCCAGATCCAGGTCAAAGAAATTCTGCATCATGGCGAAGGCTTTTTTGTTGGAAACAACGATGGTGTCCGGATAAGCCTTCAGGAAGTTTGCGATGTTGGCTGCATGATCCGGTTCCATATGCTGTACGATCAGATAATCCGGTTTCCGGTCACCCAGAACTTTCTGGATATTATCAAGCCATTCGTGAGTAAAATTTGCATCTACCGTATCCATAACCGCAATTTTTTCGTCCAGGATCACATAGGAGTTGTAGGACATGCCGTTCGGCACTTTGTACTGGCCTTCAAAAAGGTCAACCTGATGATCATTAACGCCTACATATTTGATGGTATCTGTGATTTTCATGAGCGATTCCTCTTTTCTTTCTATGGTGGATTTATTTATATGCTTCAGGTTTTGTTTGTTTCTTAACTTTGATAAAAATATAACAGAAATCGACAACAAAAACTGTTGCAAATACAACAAAACAGAAAAAAATTCCAGACTTTACATTTTTTTCGTGCTGGTATAAAATCAGAAACATGCAGCAAAATAAAATACGGATATCTGCTTTGAGAGTCCTCTTACATAGTCCTGGATGCAGAGAGAAAAGTACAGATATGCGGAAGATTATTTTGCCGGTGGGAGGAAAATTTATGGAGCATATCACTTTATTTACGGATATTTTGCCCGAAGAACAGGAAAGGATGCGTGTCTGCTTCAAAGTCCGGGAGAAAGTTTTTCAGAATGGAGAAACCATAATGGAATATTCCAGCTCCATGAAAAAGATCGGTCTGATCCAGGAGGGAAGAGCAGTTCTCTACTGCTGTGACGAGGATGGAAATGAGTATGTCATCGATGAATTGAATAAGGACAGTGTATTTGGCGAACCGTTTCTGCTTTCGTCAGATTCCCAGCATTATTATGTATGTGCCACTACCGTGACGAAAGTGCTGTTTATTGATTATGAGCATGTGATCAAGCGCTGTGAAAATGCCTGTCATCATCACAGCCAGATGGTCAGTAATCTGCTGCAGATGACGGCCCTTCGTTCCAGGCAGCAGACAGATCGGATATACATGCTTTCACGATCCTCCACCAGGAAGAAGCTGATAGCCTATCTGCATTCTCTGGCTGCGGAAAAAAATGCCGGGAAATTCAAGCTGCCCATGTCCTATACCGCACTGGCCCAGTACTTAAGTGTGGACCGGAGTGCTATGATGCGGGAGATCAAAAATCTCTCGGATGAGGGTGTGATCCGAAGAGACGGACGGAATGTGGAGCTGCTTAAATAAAGAAGATCATCATGAGAGACTTGGATTTATCCAGCTTGGCGTGATCCCGAAGGGGTTCCGTATGAAGGACGGACATTATGAGGATATCTGTCCGTATTATCATGAACTGTAAGAGAATTTTGAAAGGATTTTTAAATGAAAAATCTTCAGATCACTGCATACACGCAGCATTTTATACGGCAGCAGGTCATGCCGGGAGACATTTGTATCGATGCAACAATGGGAAATGGCAATGACACGGCTCTGTTAAGCCAGCTTGCAGGAAAAAGGGGACGGGTTCTGGCTTTTGACATTCAGAAGCAGGCACTGGAACATACGGAGGAGCGCCTGAAAAGAGATAACTGTCCGGAAAATTATCAGCTTCTTCTGGAATCCCATGAGAATATGGACGTTTATGCAGAAGCAGAAACAGTGTCCTGCATCACCTTTAATCTGGGATATCTTCCCGGCGGAGACCATTCGGTGGCAACCAGAGCAGACAGCAGCAAAAGAGCGGTGGAAAGCGGACTTAAGCTTCTGAAAAAAGGCGGACTTATGACACTTTGCATTTACAGTGGCGGGGATACGGGATATCAGGAACGGGATGAGATGCTTGTGTTTATCCGTCAGCTGGATCCCCATAAATATCTGGTGATCCTGTCGGAATATGCAAACCGGCCCAATGATCCGCCCATACCGGTGCTGATCATCAAACTGCAATGAAGACATAAATCAGTTACTGTCCGAAATACAGGACACAGATCCTGGAGAGAGCTATCATGAATGATTACATATATTATTATCTGCTTGCAGTCAATATCCTGGCCTTTGTGCTTTTTGGAGTTGACAAGCAGAAAGCACGTCGTAATAAATGGCGGATTCCGGAGAAAACCCTGATCTTAAGTGCTGTCATCGGTGGCAGCGTCGGGACGATCCTTGGCATGAGATTTTTTCACCACAAAACCCGAAAAGCCAGATTTGCAATTGGTGTACCGGTGATACTGCTGGTGCAGATTGGTGTGGTGTGCCTGGTACAGTGGGCGATGAAGTAAAATTATGAAGGCAATAACTGTAAATGCAATAACCATAAATACAATAACCATAAATACAATACCTGTCTGAAAAAAACAAGACAGCTGTCACAGGACAGAGGAGAGACCAATACTCCACGCCTGGGGCAGCTGTTATTTTTTTTCATAAAAGGATGCTCAAAAATTCCTTCTTGACAAATACTTTTATGATGATATAATTTGATAATCAAAATATTTTAAGATAAAAGATAATTCAGAGAACAGCAGTACAGATTTATACAGACTGATTTAAGACAGATATCATGGAGAAAAATATGACAGGTAAAATATGCGGAACCGGTTCCTGGGCACCGGACAGAGTGTGGGATAACAACGATCTGGCAAAGATGGTGGAAACCAGTGATCGGTGGATCCGGGAAAGAACCGGTGTGGTACAGAGACATATTGCAAAAGAGGACGAAGATACTGTGACGATGGCAGCGGGGGCAGCATTAAGAGCTCTGGAAGACGCAGAAATGAAGGCAGAAGAGATCGATCTGATCCTTGTGGCAACCATTTCTCCAACAGAGATCATGCCCTGTGTGGCATGTGGGGTGCAGGAGCGGCTCGGAGCGGAAAATGCTACCTGCTTTGATCTGAACGGCGCCTGCACAGGATCTCTTCTGGCACTGAACACTGCGCAGGCATATCTGGCCCAGGGGATATACAGGAATGTCCTTGTGATCGGTGCGGAAAAGCTGTCCGGTTTAACGGACTGGACAGATCGCGGCACCTGCATTCTTTTCGGAGATGGTGCAGGAGCAGTCGTACTGAGAGCAGAAGAGGGTGGAAGCTATGCACAGGTAACCCATTCCATCGGAAAAAAAGGCGGTGCACTTACCTTACAGAGCAGAAATCAGATCCGCTATGAAAATAATCCGAAGGCAAAGGAAACCTACATACAGATGAACGGAAAGGAAGTGTTCAGCTTTGCCGTGAGCAAGGTACCGGAGGCTGTGAAGGAGCTTCTTTCCCGAGAGCAGGTTTCCTGTGAAGATATCAGTTATTATCTTCTCCATCAGGCAAATGAGCGGATCATCCGTTCCGCAGCAAGGAGGCTGGGCGAAGACATTTCCAAGTTCCCTATGAATATGGACAGATACGGCAATACTTCTTCCGCAAGTCTTCTTATCCTCCTGGATGAGATGAAAAAAAGCGGAAAACTGCAGCGTGGTGACAGACTGGTCCTTGCAGGCTTCGGCGGCGGCCTGACGTATGGAGCAAGCCTGATCGAGTATTAAAGCCCCTGTTAATGGAATGTTGAAAATAAGAGTGGAACCAAATAAACCGCGGATGCTTTTATCCGCTTGATTTAATTTTCCGGAGGTAAAAGATGAAAACAAGAGTTACAGAATTACTTGGTATTGAATATCCTATCATCCAGGGCGGTATGGCTGGGTGGCAGATCATCACATTGCGGCAGCAGTATCCGAGGCAGGCGGCCTGGGACTGATCGCAGCTGCAAATGCACCGGCAGAGTGGTACGTGAGCAGATCCGTGAGGCGAAAAAACTGACAGATAAGCCTTTTGGTGTAAATATCATGCTGATGAGTCCAAGTGCCGATGAGGTTGCGAAGATCGTTGTAGAAGAAGGCATCAAGGTAGTAACAACCGGTGCCGGAAGCCCGGAAAAATACATGGAAGCATGGAAAGCTGCCGGAGTAAAGGTGATCCCGGTTGTTGCATCTGTAGCTCTTGCAAGAAGAATGGAGCGCTGTGGCGCAGATGCAGTGGTAGCAGAGGGAACCGAGTCCGGAGGACATATCGGTGAGACAACCACTATGGCGCTGGTACCGCAGGTTGTGGATGCAGTAAAGATCCCGGTAATTGCAGCAGGTGGAATTGCAGACGGTCGTGGGATCGCGGCAGCCTTTATGCTGGGTGCAGAAGCCGTACAGATGGGAACCCGATTTGTGGCAACAGAGGAATGTCACGTACATGAGAATTACAAACAGTTCCTTCTGAAAGCCAGAGATATCGACACAAGAGTAACCGGCCGTACCACAGGTCATCCGGTCCGTACTTTAAGAAACCCTATGACAAAGGAATATCTGGAGAAAGAAGCAGCAGGCGCATCCTTTGAGGAACTGGAAATGCTGACACTTGGTGGTCTCAGGAAGGCTGTTGTTGATGGCGATGTAAAAACCGGAAGCGTTATGTCCGGACAGATCGCAGGTATGGTAAAGGATGTACCGACCTGTAAGGAGCTGATGGCAAGACTGATCAGAGAGACAAAAGAGACTGTAAAGAAAAACAGCTTTCTTGTGGAGGAATAATAAATGGGAAAAACAGCATTCATCTTTCCGGGCCAGGGTGCACAGAAGGCCGGAATGGGAAAAGATTTTTATGAGAAATACGATATAGCAAAGGATGTTTTCGACTCTGCCGGCAAGTGGCTGGATTTGGATATGAAAGCACTTTGCTTTGAAGAAAATGACAGGCTTGACCTGACTGAATATACACAGGCTGCACTGGTCACCACCTGTCTTGCCATGGAGAAGGTGGTAGAGGAGATGGGACTTCACCCGGATGTAACTGCAGGATTAAGCCTTGGCGAGTACTGCGCTATTGAAGCTGCCGGCGGCATGGAACTGAAGGATGTTGTTACTACCGTGAGAAAAAGAGGAATCCTTATGGAGCAGGCAGTTCCGGCAGGTAAGGGAAGCATGGCAGCAGTTATGGGAATGGAGACAGAGAAGATCGAGGAAGTGCTTGCAGACATTGCAGATGTAAGTATTGCAAACTACAACTGTCCCGGCCAGATCGTGATCACAGGCCTTGCGGAAGCAGTTGAGGAAGCCTCTGAAAAGCTGAAGGCAGCCGGAGGAAGAAGAGTGATCCCGTTAAATGTCAGCGGACCGTTCCACTCCGCAATGCTTGCCACTGCAGGAAAAGAACTGGGAAAGGTTCTGGAGGGTGTCACACTTCATGAACTTAAAATCCCGTATGTGACAAACGTGACCGCAGAGTATGTGGAAGATCCGGCGGAAACAAAAGCACTTCTGGAAAAACAGATTTCTTCTTCCGTGCGCTGGCAGCAGAGTGTGGAAAATATGATCCGTCAGGGAGTAGATACATTTATTGAGATCGGACCGGGAAGAACCCTTGCCGGATTTATGAGAAAGATTGACAGAAATGTAAAAGTATATAACATCCAGACCGTAGAAGATGCAGAGAAGGTCTGCCGGGAACTGGTATAAATATTGGAAAAAACAGATAAAGAATCAAAAGTAAAGTTGGCATAGGGCAGCAGACAGAAATGCCAGGTAACAAATGCGGATCACGGACGACCGCATAACATCAGAAAGGAATTCATATGTCAGAGAAAAAAATCGCAGTCGTAACAGGCGGTGCACGTGGAATCGGGAAAGCCATCGCCCTGGAACTTGCAAAGGCAGGAAATCTTGTAGTGATCAATTATAACGCTCAGAAGAAAAAGCCCGGGAAACAAAAGCAGAGATTGAGACAGCCGGTGGCCAGGCAGATATCCTGCAGTGCAATGTGGCAGATTTTGATGCATGTGAAGCTTTTTTTAAAGCCGTTGCAGAGAAATACGGACGTGTTGATATTCTGGTAAATAATGCCGGAGTTACGAAGGACGGACTTCTCATGAAAATGAGTGAGGAAGATTTTTCCAGAGTTGTTGACATCAATCTGAAAGGAACCTTCAACTGCATCCGTCATGTGTCCAGAATGATGCTGAAGCAGAGAAGCGGCCGGATCATCAGCTTTCATCTGTGGTAGGCCTTCGTGGAAATGCAGGACAGGCCAATTATGCGGCATCCAAAGCCGGGATCATCGGTCTTACAAAATCCGCGGCAAAGGAGCTGGCATCCAGAGGAATCACGGTCAACGCCATTGCACCGGGATTTATCAAAACAGACATGACAGATGTGCTTTCTGACAAAGTAAAAGAAAATATTGCGGCATCTATCCCCATGGGAAGCATGGGAACAGCAGAAGACGTGGCAAAGGCAGCCGCATTTCTGGCATCAGACGGTGCACGTTACATCACAGGACAGGTACTTCGCGTAGACGGCGGAATGGCAATGTAAAGGAGGCTCCCCGGAGTCAGGAGGATAGATTGATGAAAAGACGAGTAGTAGTAACAGGACTTGGAGCAGTAACACCGATCGGAAATGATGTGGAAAGCTTCTGGAACGGAGTAAAAGAAGGAAAGGTGGGGATCGGACCGATCACCCGTTTTGATTCGACAGGATATAAGGCAACGCTGGCAGCAGAGCTTAAAGATTTTGTGGCAAAGGATCGCATGGACCGAGAACTGCAAGAAGAATGGAGCCTTTTTCCCAGTATGCTGTAGCAGCTGCACTGGAAGCCATGGAAAATTCCGGGCTTAAGATGGAAGAGGAAGATCCTTACATGGTAGGCGTTATCATCGGCTCCGGTGTGGGAAGCTTCAGGCTACCGAGACCAATGAGAAGAAGCTTATGGAAAAAGGTCCTTCAAGAGTGGATCCGCTTCTTGTTCCGAAGATGATCACAAACATGGCAGCCGGAAATGTTTCTATCGCTACCGGTGCAAAGGGAAAATGTACCAACGTGGTAACAGCATGTGCGACAGGAACACATTGCATCGGAGATGCTTTTCGTGCCATTCAGTATGGTGATGCAGATGTAATGCTTGCCGGTGGTACAGAGGGAGCTGTCTGCCCCATCGGTATTGCGGGCTTTGCAAGTCTTACTGCACTGAGTACAAGTGAAGATCCGCTGCGTGCATCCATTCCGTTTGATAAAGACAGAGGCGGTTTTGTAATGGGCGAGGGTGCAGGTGTGGTTGTTCTGGAAGATTGGAGCATGCCAAAAAGAGAAATGCCAATATCCTGGCAGAGGTTGTGGGATACGTGCAACTGCAGACGCATTCCATATCACATCTCCGGCCGAGGACGGAAGCGGCGCCGCACGTGCTATGGAAAATGCCATGAAGGAAGCAGGTGTTGCACCGGCGCAGGTAGATTATATCAATGCACACGGAACCGGAACACATCACAATGACCTGTTTGAAACAAGAGCCATCAAGCTTGCGTTTAAGGACGCTGCCAAGGATGTAAAGATCAATTCCACAAAATCCATGGTGGGCCATCTTCTTGGCGCAGCAGGAGCTGTTGAGTTTATCGTATGCGTAAAATCCATTCTGGACGGATTTATCCATCAGACAGTGGGAACAACAGAAACAGAGGAGGAGCTTGATCTGAACTATATGATCGGCGCTCCGGCAAAACAGGAAGTTCGTTATGCAATGAGCAATTCCCTTGGTTTTGGAGGACACAACGGAACATTGCTTGTAAAGAAGTATGAGGAGGACTGAACCTATGGAATTTAACCAGATCCTTGAACTGATCGATCACGTATCTGCATCAGAGCTTACTGCCTTTACATATGAGACAGCAGATCTGACCTTAAGTATGGAACACGGAAAGCCGCAGATCATTCAGGGCGTTATGGGGGAAACTGTGGAAAACATTCCGGCAGCGGGAATGACCGGTGGAAAAGTCCGCAGGGCAGTGAATACAGCACCGGCGGCAGGCAAAGATCCTGTGGTGCCGGTTTCAACAGATGAAATGGCAGTGACAGGAAAAACTGTGGCAGAAGCACAGGGAGTGAAAGGTACTGAGCAGTCAGAAGCCGCACCACAGAGCGGGGAAGATCAGACAGGCAGCCTGGTAACATCTCCGCTGGTAGGAACCTTCTATGCTGCACCGTCCCAGGATCTTCCGCCTTACGTTCAGGTGGGAGACAAGGTAAAAAAAGGCCAGGTTCTTGCAATTGTGGAAGCTATGAAGCTGATGAATGAGATCGAAAGCGATTTTGACGGCGAGATCGCAGAAATCTATGTGGAGAACGGACAGCCGGTAGAATACGGTCAGAAGCTTTTCCGTATCCGATAAGTACCTTCAGATCAGAATCAGAGAATAAGAGAGAGTATTCCGGGGAAAAAGAATGCAGATCATGTGATCGGTGGTTTTCTCCGGGATTTTACAGGAGGACAGAGAATGAAGCATCTTGATGTAAAACAGATCGAGGAGATCATTCCACACAGACATCCGTTTCTGCTTGTGGACTATATTGAAGATTATGAGCCGGGTGAATTTGCTGTCGGATATAAATGTGTGACCTTCCGCGAGGATTTTTTCCGGGGACATTTTCCCCAGGAGCCGGTAATGCCGGGTGTTCTGATGGTAGAAGCGCTGGCACAGGTGGGTGCGGTAGCCATTCTTTCCCTGGAGGATATGAAGGGAAAAACCGCTTATTTCGGAGGCATCAACAAGTGTAAATTCCGCAGAAAGGTAGCTCCGGGAGACAAGCTCCGTCTTGAAACAAAGATCATCCGCAGAAAGGGTCCTGTAGGCATTGGTTCCGCAGTGGCATCTGTGGATGGAGAGGTTGCCGTAGAGGCAGAGCTTACATTTATGATCGGGTAAGGTGATTGTATGATTCGAAAGTTACTGATCGCCAACAGAGGCGAGATCGCGGTGCGTATTATCCGTGCCTGCAGAGAAATGGGAATTGCCACAGTGGCGGTTTATTCTGAGGCAGATGAGGAAAGCCTTCACACACAGCTGGCGGACGAAGCAATCTGTATCGGACCGGGGCCATCTGCACAGAGTTATCTGAATATGGAACAGATCATCAGCGCAACCATGGTTTCCGGTGCGGATGCCATTCATCCTGGATTTGGCTTTCTTTCTGAAAATGCCAGATTTGCGGAGCTCTGTGAAAAATGTGGGATTACATTTGTGGGTCCGCCATCAAAGGTCATCCGCATGCTTGGCAACAAAAAAATTGCAAGAAGCACTATGATCGCAGCTGGTGTTCCGGTAGTTCCGGGCAGCGAAGGGGATGTGGAGGATATTGAAACCGGTCTTAAGGAAGCAGAAAGGATCGGTTATCCGGTGATCATCAAGGCAGCTCTTGGCGGCGGCGGAAAAGGCATGCGTGTGCAAATACACCGGAGGAATTTCCGGAAGCTATGCAACTGCCAGAAAAGAGTCTGAGATCGCTTTTGGCGACGGTACTATGTATATTGAACATTTCGTGGTAAATCCGAGACATATTGAGTTTCAGATCCTTGCAGACAGCTTCGGAAATGTGATCCATCTGGGAGAGCGTGACTGCTCCATCCAGAGAAATCATCAGAAGATGATCGAGGAATCTCCAAGTGCTGCAGTTTCTCCGGAATTAAGAGAAAAAATGGGTCATGCGGCGGTGACGGCGGCGAAAGCAGCCGGTTATGTAAATGCGGGAACGATCGAATTTCTTTTGGAACCGGATGGAAGATTCTGGTTTATGGAAATGAATACAAGGATCCAGGTGGAGCATCCGGTGACAGAGTGGGTGACAGGGATCGATCTTGTAAAGGAGCAGCTGAAGATCGCTTTCGGAATGCCTCTTGAGATCGCTCAGGAGGATGTCCGGATCCAGGGACACGCCATTGAGTGCAGGATCAATGCTGAAAATCCTCAGAAAAATTTTCGTCCTTCGCCGGGAACTATCCAGGGAGCGCATTTTCCGGGAGGAAACGGGATCCGTGTGGATACCTGTGTGTATAACGGCTGTAAGATCCCGCCTTATTATGATTCCATGCTTGCGAAGCTGATCGTTCATGCAGGGAACCGGAAAGAAGCCATTGCAAAAATGCAGAGCGCTCTTGGTGAGGTGATCATTGACGGAATCGATACAAATATTGACTATCAGTACGAAATCCTGAAAGATGAGGATTACCAGTCCGGAAACTTTGACACTGGCTTTCTTGCCAGCCATATCATTGCGGGAGTGAAGATCAATGAGAATTAAGCACATGTTCAAAAAAACAGTCAGGGATATCCGGGGTGAGGAACAGGAAAACACTCCGGAGGTGCCGAATAACCTGATGCGTAAATGCAACGCCTGCAAAGCGGCGGTTTTTGTAGACGAGGTAAAGCAGAATCAATACATCTGTCCCCACTGCGGAAATTATTTCCATGTACCCGCTTACCGTCGAATCAAAATGATCGCAGACAGAAAGAGCTTTGTGGAGTGGGATGCTCACATGGAAGAACAGAATCCCCTTCAGTACAGAGGCTATGAAGAAAAGCTTCAGGGGCTTCGTGAAAAGACAGGGCTTGATGAGGCTGTAGTTACCGGAAAGTGTACTATAAAAGGGACATCTGTGGCACTTGGTGTCTGTGACTGCCGTTTCATGATGTCCAGTATGGGAGAAGTCGTGGGAGAAAAGATCACCCGGCTTTTGAACGTGCCACAGAGGAGAAACTGCCGGTAATCCTCTATATCTGTTCCGGCGGTGCCAGAATGCAGGAGGGCCTGGTATCTCTGATGCAGATGGCAAAAACCAGTATGGCAATCCGGAAGCACAGTGATGCCGGACTTCTTTATGTGCCGGTCCTCACAGATCCGACAACAGGCGGTGTGACTGCAAGCTTTGCCATGCTGGGAGATATTATCCTGGCAGAGCCGAAAGCGCTGATCGGTTTTGCTGGTCCCAGAGTGATCGAACAGACCATCGGGCAAAAGCTTCCCAAAGGCTTCCAGAGAGCTGAATTTCTTCTGGAACACGGCTTTGTGGACAAGATCGTAAAGCGTGAGGAGCAGAGGATCGTATTGGCAGATATTCTGAGATTGCATCAGAATAAAGTCCTGAATAATGTACAGTCCGATAATACAGACATTAAAAACAGGCTCAATCCTGACAATAAGGAATCAATGGAAACTGTTGAGGAAGATAATACAATCTGGCCGGACTTCGCCTCATCCGGAGATTTCACTCCCTGGGAACATGTCCAGCTTGCCAGAGCCAAAACACGCCCTACAGGAAAGGATTACATCGAAGCACTTTTTGACGATTCATGGAATTTCACGGAGACCGTCACTGCGGGATGATCCGGCAGTAATCGGTGGTGTGGCGTTTTTCCACGGACAGCCGGTAACTGTTCTTGCACAGGAAAAGGGAGAGGGTACAAAGGAAAACATTGTCCGGAATTTCGGAATGGTTTCTCCGGAGGGGTACTGGAAATCCCTGCGTCTGATGCAGCAGGCAGAGAAATTTCACCGTCCGGTGATCTGTCTTGTAGATACACCAGGTGCATTCTGCGGGTTAGAAGCAGAGGAACGTGGACAGGGTGAAGCCATTGCTAAAAATCTCTATACACTGGCAGGTCTCACAGTGCCGGTGCTTTCCGTTGTGATCGGTGAAGGTGGAAGCGGAGGTGCCCTTGCCCTGGCTGTGGCAGATGAGGTATGGATGCTGGAGCATTCCGTTTATTCCATCCTGTCCCCGGAGGGCTTTGCCTCCATTCTCTGGAAAGACAGCAAAAAGGCGAAGGAAGCAGCAGCAGTGATGAAGCTCACAGCTGCAGACCTTTACCAGATGGGGATGATCGAGCATGTGATTCCGGAAGCAGAGCCTGTAAGCCGTGAGAACATAAATGATATTGCAGGTTATCTGGAAAACGGAATTGCGGATTTTCTTGAGAAATATGGCGAAGAAGAGTCGGAGAAGCTTCTGGAACATCGCTATGAACGTTTCCGGAAAATGTAGAAGCAATAAGTGCAGTGATTTTGTATCCCGCAAAGTAAAAATCCAGTGGAAAAAATGCCATATTTATGTTACGATGGCTTCATAAACAGAGAACCGGAGAAGCCTTTTTACTCCGGAGAAACAGGAGCGGGTAAAGTGGACAATCGGGAAGTTATAAATGACGTGCTGGTGAATCTGTTCAATGAGATCCTCCGACTGGAGGAGGAAGCCATCATCACAGATAAATATAAAGATATTTCCAACAATGATATGCACATTATCGAGGCTGTAGGTCTTGGAGGAGGGAACATGTCTTCCATTGCAGCTAAGCTTAAGATCACTGTAGCTCCCTCACAACATCTATGAACAGTCTTGTAAAAAAAGGCTATGTGAAGAGAGAACGAAGTGAGAAGGACCGGCGTGTGGTATTTATCCAGCTTACAAATAAGGGACGTATGGCATATCATCATCATGCGGAGTTTCACAGGCAGATGACAGAAGCGGTGATCGCAGAGCTGAATGAGAATGAGACAGAAGTGCTGGTAAAAGCACTGGACGGACTGCGTAAATTTTTCAGACAGTATCATGAACAATAAAGAAACGTATAATAAAAGCATCCGGATCGGTAATAAAGGACAATTACCGATCCGGATGCTTTTGGCATAACAGGCATTTTCAACACGGACATTTATTGAAAATAATATTAAATGTCGCCTTTGTTTTTGTGATATGGGAGTTTATTCGTCCCAGCCATCCTGGAAGCGGATATTTACAGAGATATTGCGGACAACGTCTCCCTCCTGAAGCTCCAGATCGCTCTCATCGGAAACCGGAGGAAGCTTTCCCTCAAATTCCATAAGCTCTGTGTAGATCCAGTCGTATGCAGCTGCATTGGCATTTTCGATGGCATCATCCAGCGTGTCACCGTTGGCTTCACAGCAGGCAAGATCCGGGAAAAAAGCATTGTATTTTTTGTCCTCTGTGGGACGGAAAACTGCGGGATATATAAATTTCATAGGTAAGATTCCTTTCTTTTTTAAAATGAAGTGATCCGTGTAATACCACGAATATGAATAGTTTTACCTGACCAGGATAAGTATATACCAATTTCAGAATGAGGGCAAGCGAGTTCATGACCGAACGAAAGATCCAAATAAGAACAGCAGAGTTTTGAGGATATTATAATCAGAAAATTGTCGTATATAAGTAAAAATGATAGATATATAAAACTTTTTATCCTTGTGTATAGGAAATATAGATGCTATACTGTGTAATACAGAGTATGAACGGGGGTTCGAAAGACCTGACGGGGGGCACAGCTATGATTTATACAGCTTTGACGAAAAAAGCTATGAAGGTGGCATACGAGGCACATCATGGACAGACAGATCGAAGCGGGACACCTTATATCTTTCATCCATTTCATGTAGCGGAGCAAATGGATGATGAACTCAGTGTATGTACGGCACTTCTGCACGATGTGATAGAAGATACAGAGATCACATTTGAGGATCTTACCGGAAAATTTCCGGAAGAGGTTGTGGAGGCATTACGTTGTCTTACAAGAGATAAGAATATGAATTATTTCGATTATATCCGGAATCTTCGGAAAAATCCGATCGCAAAAAAAGTGAAGCAGGCTGATCTGCTCCACAATTCTGATGTAACACGTCTTTCTGACTGCGAAAATATGTCTGCTGAACAGATATCACGCTGCATGGAAGATATAAACGGGCTTTGGAGATACTTCATGATGCCAGGTGATATTATTTTCGCACAAGTCATTTATTGACCTTTATTCAGCTTTTTCATGCGCATGGTCCATACAAAATATCCGTGACCTCAGATATTATTGTGGATCTTCTTAGCGGAAGTATGGATTTCTTGCATTGATCTCCATGTAGCATTTGATCGCATATTTGATAAATTCTATGATTTTTTTCATTTTGTTTTCCTCCTCTTTTCTTTAACTTACAAATGCATTATAATAAACTCTCGGAAATATTACGTGCCAAAAACACAGAAAAAGTAGTCAAATATTGCGGAGAGAAAAATCTATGTTTCCAGTGTACGAAGAAAAAAAGAAGAATCTCCATATTCATCTGCGGACCTCAGCCCATGCTTCACCCCATCTTCATAACTCCATAGAGTTTATCTATATCACAGAGGGAACTCTGGAGCTTGGTATGGGACAGGAGCTTTATCATATGGAGGAGGGAGATGTCTCTGGATCGGATGGCCAGAGATCTGGGCATCAGCAGGTTCACATTGTCCAGAGTTTTTTCCGGAACCTTTCACCGGAATTTCAATCAGTTTCTCAATGAGCAGCGACGGAATTATGTGACGATCCATCTGGAATGTAGTGATGAAAGTATTACGGATATCTGTATGAATGCGGGATTTGAAAGTCAGAGGACTTTTAACCGGGTATTCCGGGAACGGTACCGGATGACACCAAGAGAATACAGGACATTATATAAGGAAAAATATTTACGAGAGGAACAGACATGATCACAGTAGAACTGGAACATTTCAGCCTTGATAAAATATGCGATTCCGGACAGTGTTTCCGGATGAAAAAGCTTGGAGACGGACATTTTTCCATGGTGGCGGGAGACCAGTATCTGGAAATGCATCAGAAAGACGGAGTGGTGGATTTTTGCTGCTCTCAGGAGGAGTTTATCTGTTACTGGGTGCTTTATTTTGATCTGGATACGGATTATGAAGCTTACATGAATGCGGCTAATCCACGGGATAAATATCTGGGTGCCGCAATAAAGGCAGGAGACGGGATACGGATATTAAGACAGGATCTCTGGGAAATGATCGTTACGTTTCTGATATCTCAGCAGAACAATATCAAGCGTATCCGCAAATGTATCGAAACCATCTGCCGGAAATACGGAGAGCGAAAAATTTCATCTGCAGGTGTGGAATACTACGCTTTTCCGACTGTAGAGGCGCTGAGTCAGGCAACGGAAGAGGAGTTAAGAGGATGCGGCCTGGGATACCGGGCAAAATATATCGCAGTAACGGCCAGGACCATTGCATCCGGCCAGATCTCTCTGGAAAAAATCTATGATATGCGTTACCATCAGGCAAAGAAGGAGCTGATGAAGCTCTGTGGTGTGGGAGAAAAGGTAGCTGAGTGTATCTGCCTGTTTGCACTGCATCATATGGATGCTTTTCCCATAGATACCCACATCCGTCAGGTCATGGACGTGCATTACAAAAGAGGATTTCCCAACCGCAGATACAGAGGAATGCGTGATCATGCAGCAGTATATTTTTTACTATGACTTGTACTCATAGACTGCGGATGCTATCATAGGTGAAAATAAAGGAAAAATCCACGGAGGAAAAAGTAATCAGAAAATATTTACTGCGATTGAGACAACCACGTATAAAAAAGAAAGAAAACAGATATTATATCCGGGGCTATAAGGGAACGGAAGTGATCATCCGTACAGATCATGAGATTCTGAAGAGGATTGCCTACAGGCGTACCTGCGTGAAACAAGTCTGCATTCCTGGAAGATATGGAACAGAAACAAAATATATCTATACAAGAAAAGAAAACAGAAGAAGCCGCCCGGTCATAGTTCCGGGCATTCCGACCGGGAGAGAAACTGCTATGCCACGTGCCGTGCGGACAGTGCTCCATGCTCTTTCCTATGGCGGGATCGAAGTGGAGGCTTCCAGAAAGCTGGCAGATCTTAAGAAGATGGATCCTATGAGGATCTTTTACAGGACACTGGATGCGGAAGTTTATAACGGAGACTATAAAGTGCCGATCCGTCTGTTTTTTCCAACAGAAGAGGACATGGAAAACGGTGCCGCCTCCGGAAAAAAACCACCGGTGATCCTGTTTTTCCATGGCGGTGGCTGGGTTACGGAAAGTGTAGAGAATTATCAGCGGGTTTGTGCCAGAATGGCACAGTCTACCGGTCAGATCGTGGCGTCTGTTGAATACAGGCTGGCACCGGAATACCGTTTCCCGGTGGGACTGATGGATTGTTATGCAGCTGCGAAGATTTTTTACACCAATCGTTTTCTTCTGAATACGGATCCGGATCGTATCACCATTATGGGAGATAGTGCAGGCGGAAATCTGGCAGCGGCTGTATGTATGATGGCCAGAGACCGCGGAGAATTTTTTCCGAAAAAACAGATTCTTATTTATCCGGCACTGAACAACTGTTATACGGAAGACTCTCCCTTTGAATCCGTAAAAACAAACGGAACCGGATATCTTCTCACAGCAGAGAAGATGGAAGATTATCTGAAACTCTATGAGAGTTGTCCGGAAGACAGGAGGAATCCCTATTTTGCGCCGATCCTGGAGAAGGATCTTCGAAATATGCCGGATACACTGATACTTACCGCTGAGTTCGATCCTCTTCGGGATGAAGGAGAGGCATTTGGTGAAAAGCTGAAGGAAGCGGGAAATCGTGTGGAAGTGCACAGGATCGCAGGTGCGTTTCACGGGTATTTTGCACTGGGAATCAAATTTCTGCATGTGCAGGAGAGCTTTGCATATGTAAATCGTTTTCTGGAAACAGAGGAACAGGAAGAAGGAAAGCATCATGAAGAACGAATATGCACAGTGGAGAAAACTTGACAACGCAGCGCTGGCGTTCCCGGCGGTGACAGGAAAGAATGACACCAGGGTATTTCGTTTTTACTGTGAACTGAAAGAAGAGATAAAAGAAGAAACACTGCAGGAAGCCCTGGAGAGGACACTGGAAAAATATCCTCTTTTCCGCGCAGTTTTAAGAAAGGGACTGTTCTGGTTTTATCTGGAGAGACGTGATATTCCGGCATTAGTAAAGAAAGAAGCAGGTGCACCCTGCAGCGGACTTTATATTCCGGACAAAAAAACGCTTCTTTTTCGGGTGAGTTACTATAAGAACAGGATCAATTTCGAGGTGTTTCATGCGCTGACGGATGGAACGGGAGCCATGCATTTTCTGATGGAGCTGGTGAAAAATTATCTTCAGGAGATGCACCCATCCGCAGAGCTCCCGGAGCTTTTTCCGGATGAGAACATTACGGGCAGGGATATGAGGAGGACAGTTTTTCTCAGTATTATTCCTCCGATGCGCCAAGAAAGAGAGAGTCCAAGAAGCCTGCCTTCCAGCTAAAAGGTGAGAAGCTCAGGCAGGAGGATATGAGTATCACGGAAGTCTGTATTCCGGTAAAAGAGATCCACGCCCGTGCAAAAGCGGCCGGTGTGTCGATCACGGTTTTTCTTACGGCAACACTTATCTGGGCGATCCATGAAGAAGTGCCTCAGAATCAGGCGAAAAAGCCCATTGGTCTGATGATCCCGGTAAATCTGAGAAATTATTTTCCATCCCGGTCTATGGCAAATTTCTTCGGATGGATTGAGATAAGCTGTTATTTTCAGTCTGATACAGCCTTTGAGGATATTTTGAAATCCGTAAAGGAGCAGTTTGCAAAGGAACTGAGTAAGGACGTGATCGAAGCAAAGCTTAATGATCTCGTAAGCCTGGAGAAGAATCCAATCCTGCGTCTGGTACCACTGGAGATCAAAACCCCGTTTCTTCTTGCCGGGACGACCCTGGGAGGAAGGTCAATCACGGCGATCTATTCCAATGTGGGGATCATCCGGATGCCGGAGGAATATCGGAAATATATTCAGAGATTCGGACTTTTTGCAAGCACGGATAGTCTGCAGCTGTGTTCCTGTTCTTTTGGTGATGAGATGGTTTTAAGTTTTACGTCCAAGATCCCCAATGGAAATATTGAGCGGAATTTTGTGGAGAGACTGAAAAATGAGCAGGTGTCCTGTACAATTCGGGAGAATGATCTTCCAGGACAGAAAGAGGAGCAGAAGCAGCAGATGAAGATTTTTGAAAGCTTTACATTTCTGTGTATTGTGCTGGCTGTGGTATGTAATCTGATCGATTATCTGCTGGATGGTCATATAGGCTGGGCCTGGTTTGTGACTGCAGGGGCGTTCTGCACCTGGCTGATGGTTTCAGTGGCTTATGTGAAGCGGAGGAATCTTCTGAAGAATGAGATGTGGCAGCTGGTGATCGCAGCTGTTGCAGGAGTGCTTTGGGATGTGTTTACCGGCTGGCGTGGCTGGTCTGTGGATTATCTGCTTCCTCTGGCTGCGCTTGCTGTGATCTGCTCCATGTGGGTGATTACTGCGGTACAGAAGCTGGAGGTGGCGGAGTATATGATCTATCTTCTGGAAGCAGGAGCTTTCGGAGGAGTGATTCCTGTGATCCTGTTGGTTGCCGGTGTGGTGACGGTGCTGTATCCGTCGCTGATCTGCATATGCGTCAGTTTCTTGATGCTGGTATGGCTGTTTCTGTTTAAGAGGAAAGATATGGTGCGGGAGATGCAGAAGAAGTTCCGGGCATAGAAAATAAAAACAACCGTCGATCTGCAGAGGATTTTTTGAACGCAGATCGCGAAGCGACTGCGTTCATGAGCAAGTAGCGAAGCGGATTGCGAATGTCCGCTTTACGATCTGTCTGCAGACCGGCGGTTTTTTGATCAAATCAAGGAAGTCTCCTGCAGGGTTGCGAAAAGCAATAAGCAGTGGGTGGAAACTTGTCCGGTGTTCTAAGATCAGAATCCGAAATCTTCATAGTCCTCCGGTGTAAACTTATGATAGATCATATGCTCACCCTCCAGGGACAGACAATACCGGTAGTCATCTGGGATCCCGTCTTCGAAATATACAAGATAATCAAATCCGGTTCCGGTTGTTTTTTCTACGTGTACATGGTCAGAATAAGCGTGAAAAACGTCCATCACTTCATCCAGAGTACAGCCATGACGGGCAACTGTGCCTATAAAGCGTACCAGAAATTCACTTGGCTTTCGGTTTTCGTGAACGTAGTCCGAGGCCTGAGGCGGCAGGGTGATGCAGAAACGTCCGTTTTTGGAAGAAGCTGTTACCTTTCCAAGACGGTCACAGGCATAATCTGAGAATTCTTCCATTGCATGCTGCATTTCTTCTTCCGTAAGCTCTGTGCCAAGAAGGCGGTTCAGAGACTGCAGCGGATAATAAAAACGGGTGACTCCGCTCATGTATCCGATCTTTACCTGTTGTTCCTGGATCATGTCCAGGAGATTATTTTCCAGTTTTTTGAAATTCATTATGTTTTTCCTTTCCGGGGTCTGAAGGTTTATTGAACTGCATACATTCAGATCCCATTTTTTTCGCAGATATCATTGAGACAGCAGCGGTCACAGTAAGGTTTTGTCCGCGCTGTACAGACTTCTCTTCCATGATTGACAAGACGGTGGCAAAGATCATTGCCTTCTTCCGGAGGGATGATCTTCCAGAGAGCCATTTCCACCTTTTTCGGATCCTTCATGTCATGGACAAGGCCGATGCGGTTGGAAAGGCGGATACAGTGAGTATCTGTTACAATGGCAGGCTTGCCGAATACGTCACCCATGATCAGGTTTGCGCTTTTTCGGCCCACACCGGGAAGCTTCAGAAGTGCGTTAAAGTCTTCCGGTACCTTGTCGTGATACTGTTCGTGGAGAATGCGCATACAGGCGCTGATATCCCGGGCTTTGCTTTTTCCAAGGCCGCAGGGACGTACAATGGCTTCGATCGCTTCCGGCTCTGCAGCTGCCAGGGCTGCCACATCCGGGTATTTTGCATAGAGATCCTGAACTACTACATTGACCCGGGCATCGGTACACTGAGCTGCCAGACGGACACTTACAAGAAGCTTCCAGGCATCATCATAATCCAGTGTACAGTCTGCATCAGGATATTCCTTTTTTAAACGCTGATAACTTCATAGGCCAGTTCCTGTGTTGTCATTTGTATATGAACCATCCTTTCAATTTCGGTTATATTACTGAACTACTACAGCCAGGATGATACCACAGCATTCGGAGAATTACAAGGTGGACAGGAGTACGGAAGCAGTGTTCGGTATCCGGAAATTTTATCGGCAGAGCAATGTGGGGAATCCCCCCAGGGGCTTGTTAATACTCTGACAATTTGGTACATTAAACGTGACCTGTGGGGGGACCTGATTTCCCTCACGTGAATAGAAAAGTGCGGAGGAATCAACGTGGAAAAACTTCTCGATGAAATCGAATCTTACTGGAGCACCCGTACAGAAGGGTACTCCGAAGTGAATCATAAAGAGCTTGCAGGAACGCAGAAAAACGCATGGCTTAAGGTACTGACCAGTCAGTTTCCGGACAAGCCCAAGGAAGAGATCCGTATCCTGGATATCGGAACAGGTCCCGGATTTTTTCCTGTGATCCTGCAGAAGCCGGATATCATGTAGATGCAGTAGATTATACGGAAGGAATGCTGGAAAAGGCAAAGGAAAATGCGGGAGACCTTTGCCGGAACATCCGTTTTTGGAGGATGGATGCACAGAAGCTGGATTTTGAGGATAATACCTTTGACGTGGTCATTTCACGAAATCTTACCTGGAATCTGGAGCATCCTGATGTTGCTTACAGAGAATGGGTCCGTGTACTGAAGGCAGGAGGAAGGCTTCTGAATTTTGATGCCAACTGGTATGGCTATCTTTATGAGGAAGAGCAGCGTAAGGCCTACGAAAACGACCGGAAAAATGTGGAAAACAACAGCCTGGATGATCACTATCTCTGTACGGATATTGAGCGCATGGAGCGGATTGCCCTCCAGGTACCGCTGTCAAAGATCAGCCGTCCCCGTTGGGATGTAAAAACTCTCAGAGAAGCAGGACTTCTTGGAATCCGCACAGACACAGAAATATGGAAAACGGTCTGGAGTGAGGAAGAGAGACTGAATTATCAGTCCACACCAATGTTTATGGTAACCGGTGTGAAACCGGATCATTTCCTGAATCTTCCGGTTGCGGCAGGAGAAAAAACAGAAGGCTTTCTTGAGCTCGGAGATGGAGAATTTGTCCTTCCGGCAACATCATCCGTGGAAAAGATCCGGGAAAAACCGTTCTCGTCACAGCAGGTCTTCATGCAGGAGAGTATGTGGGAATCCAGACTCTGATCGAGCTGTCGAAGCGGCTGAAGCCGGAAAAGGTAAAGGGCCAGCTGGTTCTGGTAAAGGTGCTGAACCGGGAAGACTTTGAGAAGCGTGCAGGCAGCATCAGTTGGGAAGACGGAAAAAATCTGAACCGTGTTTTCCCGGGCAAAAAGGACGGAACAAAAATGGAACGTCTGGCGGCAGCTATCACAGAATCCCTGATCCGGAAGGCGGATTATTATATCGATCTTCACGGCGGTGACGATTATGAGGAGCTGACTCCGTATGTATATTTTGCAGGCGTGGCAAAGCCGGAGATTGTGGAAGCCTCCCGAAAAATGGCAGAGCAGGTTGATGTCCCATATATGGTACAGTCAAATGTAAGCACAGGCGGCGCCTACAATTACGCGGCAAGTACCTGTGACATTCCGGCAGTCCTTCTGGAACGTGGCTGCATGGGAACCTGGGAGCGTGAAGAAGTAGACTCCATGCGCCGCGATGTGCGAAACATTCTCTGCAGCATTGGAGCTTACAACGGAATCCGTTCTCACAGCACCTACTATCCGCTGAAAATGGATGATGTCCGATATCAGTGCGCCAGTGTCAACGGTCTCTGGTACCCGGTCAAGAAACCAGGCGATATCGTTCATCAGGATGAGTATCTCGGAGAGATCCGTGATTATGAGGGAAATGTCCAGGAAATCTGCCGTGCGGACATGGATGGTGTGATCCTCTATCAGGTATCCAGTCTTCAGGTTGTGGAAGGTGGCCCTGTGATCACTTACGGAAATATCGTAAGAGAAAAAGACGAGCGGAAAACAAGGATCGCCCAGTACTGGACCAAGCGCAGCGACAGCTTCCTGGAACAGAGAAGAGCGGAACTTCACAGCGCACTTGCAGGCAGATGGATGACCGAGCTTAAGAAACACCTGCCAAAGAAAAAGAATCTCAGGATCCTGGATGTTGGATGCGGGACTGGATTTTTTACCATTCTTCTTGCAAAAGAAGGCCATCAGGTAACCGGTATCGACCTGACACCGGATATGATCACCCATGCAAAAAAGCTGGCAGAGGAAGAAAAAGCAGACTGCCAGTTTGCGGTCATGGATGCGGAAAATCCGGATTTCGGATGAGGAATTTGATGTGATCGTATCCCGAAACCTTACCTGGACACTGCCGGATGCGGAACACGCTTACCAGGAATGGTTCCGTGTGTTGAAACCTGGCGGAGTGATGATTAACCTGGACGCTAACTATGGAGCAGCAGATTTTGCGGATACTGCAGATCTTCCGGAAAATCATGCCCATCATCAGATCCAGGATGAACTGATGCAGGAGTGCGAGGATATCAAGCGTCAGCTTCCGATCAGTTCTTTCCTGCGCCCGGCCTGGGATCTGGAAACACTGGGACGCATGGGCGTGGAAGAATTTTCCTTTGACCTTGGAATCAGTAAGCGTATTTATATCGAAAAAGATGAGTTTTACAATCCGACCCCGATGTTTTTGATCTTTGCAAAGAAACAGGGGTAAGGTTATGCTGAATATCAAACAGATCCAGTATTTTGCGGCCTGCGCAAAAACAGGTTCTTTCAGCCAGGCCGCAGAGCTGCTTTTTACTACCCAGTCCAATGTAAGCAAGGTGATCCGTTCCATGGAAGACGACATGCGTACCAGCTGTTTGTCCGCCATGCAAAAGGGATCGAGCTGACACCGGAGGGAGAACGGGCCTATATTCATGTGCAGAAGATCCTGGAAAATATGGATGAGCTGGAAATGCAGGAAAGCCCACTTGCAAAAAGCAGCCTTTGTGTATGCTTTCATCCCAGTTCCTGGTTTGCGGATACTTTCGTGAAGTATTATGAAACACATAAAGGTGATGATCTTCATTATCAGATTTATGCGGCAGATACCCATGAGATCGTAAAAAGAGTAAAATCACGTCAGGATGACATGGGATTTGCCTATGTGATGCAGAATCAGCTGGCTGCGTTCCAGTATTTTCTTTCCCGGAACTATCTGGAATTTGAGATGCTGACGGAAACGGAGGTAAATATTTATACAGGGGAAAAGAAAGCGGACACAGCGGAGACGGGGGATTTTAACATGTCCCAGCTCAGGCTGATCCAGAGATTTCCCGATGAGTTTTCCCCGGATAATTACCGGAACCTTGTAGAGGAAAACGGCCATTCCGCAGTGGAAGCGGAGACGGTTGTGGTAACAAACAGTGACTATATCGTGGAACGTCTTCTTGGGTCCGGAGAGTTGTGTAATATCAGTGGTGCGGATCTCTCGGGACGGGATCCGGGATATTCCTCCGTGAAATATACATTTCCGGGAGAAGGCCAGAAACTTGTTTACGGGTGCATTTGCCGGAGAGGTGAAGAGCTCAGTGAGCAGGGAAGGGATTTTCTGGGATTCGTGAAGGAAAGACTTCAGATTTCCGGGAAGTGATAAAAGAATAAAGCAAAAGACCAGACGGGATTTTTCTGCACGGGACACAGGTTCCTGATACAGAAAAGTCCCGTTTTTTATATGGAATACACATCCATGCCAAACCCGACTGTCCAATATCCCCGTACCGGGGTTGTCCGAAATCTGTTAAATGATAAAATAATATCAGCAGCACACTCCGCGTGCTGAATATAAAAACACTGTGATGCACATAACCTCCGCGCACTCCTATTTGTGCATACAAATGTTTTGTCGAATAATAACACGACCCTTTCAAAAGCAGTTATGGTTTTGGATGCCATAACTGCTTTTGAAATATGAACACTAATCGCTCCACGATTTGTGTTCATGAGCATGCAGCAGAGCGGAATGCGAATGTCTGTCTGAACTGTAAAGGGCAGTGGGAAAGGAAAATTATGAACAAAGAAAATAAACTCGTCATCCGAATCCTGAAGCGGATCCTTCTGCTTGCTGTGGTTATGTTTCTGCTGTCTGTGGTGGTGTTTTGGCTGGCGAGACTGGCACCGGGAGATCCCCTGCAGTCCTTTTACGGAGATTCCCTGGAAATGATGACCAGTGAGGAAGTGGCTGCGGCCAGAACGAGACTGGGACTGGATCAGGGGATCGGGGTACAGTATGTAAGGTGGTTTACCAACGTAGTCCATGGTGATTTCGGATTGTCGCTGAAATACAGGCAGCCGGTTATGAATGTGATCAAACCGCTGATCGGAAATACTCTGGTGCTGGGAGGAATTGCTTATATTGTGATCTTTATACTGGCAGTTCTGATCGCCATATTCTGTACGCTCCATGAGGATCAGTGGATCGACCGGCTGATCTGCAAGATCGGAACAGCAGCCTATTATGTGCCGGCTTTCTGGCTTGGTGTGGTACTGATCCTGATCTTCAGTGTAAATCTTGGATGGTTCCCAAGCAGCGGTGCCTATGATGTGGGAATGGCAGATAGTATCGGCAATCGTATGAAGCATATGATCCTTCCGCTGGTAGTAATGATCTTCAGCCATCTCTGGTATTACGCATATATGATACGTAACAAATTCCTGGATGAGGTGCGGAAGGATTATGTACTTCTTGCCAGATCCAAGGGACTTTCCAAAAGAAAGATCCTGTGGAAGCATTGTCTTCGAAATGTAATGCCGACGATCGTGAGTATCATGGCAGTTTCGGTACCCCATGTAACCGGTGGAACTGTAACTGTGGAAGCTGTTTTCAATTATGCGGGAATTGGAAACCTTGCAGTGGAATCTGCAAAATATCATGATTATAATCTGCTGATGATCGATGTGCTGATCACAGGATTTATCGTATTTTTAAGCAGCTTTGTTGCACAGACTGTCAATGAAGAGATCGATCCAAGAATGAAGGATTCGGAGGTGAGGGTATGGTAGCTGACCGGAAGCTTTCAGAAGCTGAGCTTTTTCAGGTAGTTGGTGCCGGGTGGAAGCAGTATGAATCTGAAAAACGGAAAAAAACATTTCAGGAAAAGCTGAAAGGGAAACCGGTATTTTCCTTGTTCCTGCTTTTTCTGATCGTTTTGGGCTGTATATTTGCAAATGTTGTGGCAAATCATGATCCCTCAGGTTTTTATCTCCAGAATCTGAATACACCACCAGGAAAGGAATTTATCTTTGGAACGGATTCGCTTGGAAGAGATATTTATTCACTGATCTGGTATGGCGGAAGGGTTTCTCTGGTGATCGGACTTCTGGGTGCGGCGATCATTACCCTGGTCGGTGTTACCTACGGATGCATCAGCGGAACAGCAGGTCCAAAGGTGGATTCGGTTATGATGCGGTTTACGGAAATGTGCGGAAGTATTCCGACCCTTCTGCTGATCCTGATCCTGTCTGCGGTTATTCAGGCCAATGATGTGATCAGCATATCTGTGATCATCGGTATTACCGGGTGGTTTGCACTGGCACGTATTGTAAGAAGTGAAGTGCGGCAGATAAGGAACAGTGATTATGTGATGTATGCAAGACTTTGCGGAGGAAGTTTTGGATATGTGATGTATCACCATCTGATACCGAATTTTGTTTCGGCGATCATGTTTGTGGTGATCTCTTCGATAAGCAGCTGTATTACCATGGAATCTACTTTAAGCTTTCTTGGCCTTGGGCTTCCGGCAGATGTAGTTTCCTGGGGAAGTATGCTCTCGCTGGCAAATAAAGCACTGATCATGAATACCTGGTGGGTGATCGTGATCCCGGGAGTTTTTCTGGTCATTACTTTAATGTGCATTACCAGTATGGGAAGCTTTGTGAGAAGTGAGGTAAATAATCATTACAGCAATCTCTGATGCAGTCAGAAAAAATATTTGGACGCAAACCGTGATAAAACATTCCGAAGTGTGGATAACCGGTTTGAAAATAAGGAAAGATGAGGAAAACAGAATGAAAAAGAGAACAGGAATCAACTATGGCAGAAAATATGCGGCGATAACGCTGGCAGCAGTGACCGCAGCATGTACAGGAGCAACTGCAGGCAGTGCGGTAACCGTAGCTGCGGCAGAAGAAAACAAAACTCTGGTATATGCAGGTGAGTCAGAAAGTACAATCAATCCCCTTCTGAATAACCATGATGAACTTCCGGATCTTATTTTTTCAGGACTGATGAAATATGATGCCAATGGAAAGCCGGTAGAGGATCTTGCAGAGAGCTATACCTTTGACAAGGATACCAATACCTATACTTTTAAGCTTCGAGATGGTGTTAAGTGGCATGATGGAGAAGATTTCAATGCAGAGGATGTTGTATACACCTATAAGGAGCTTACAGAGGATGAAACTCTGGGAGCCAGTATCACCAGCAATTACCAGGACATTACAAGTATTGAGGCACCGGATGATCAGACTGTGATCTTTACACTGGATCAGTATGATGCTGCCATGCTGGATTACTTTACCATGGGAATCCTTCCTGAGCATCTTCTGGAAGGAGAGGATGTGAATACTACATCCTTTAATCAGAATCCGGTGGGAACAGGTCGTTATAAATTTGAAGACTGGGATGCTACCGGCGGAATGATCACACTGAAACGAAATGAAGATTATTACGGAAAGGTTCCGAATATTGAAACCGTTGTATACCGTACAGTATCGGATGAGACTACAAAGGCAACCATGCTCCAGTCCGGCGAGGCGGATCTTGCATGGCTGAATTCCAACTATGCTTCTCAGTTCAAGGATAAGGACGGATATAATTATTGGGAGTTCACCACAGCAGATTACCGTGGAGCTGCCATGGATATGAGCACAGATTTCTGGAAGGAAAACGGAGATTCCATCGGCGTTCTGAATTATGCGCTGGATAAGGATTCCATTATTGCAGGTGTTCTTGCAGGACAGGGAGAGGCGGCATACAGCCCGATCCAGAGAAATCCTCTCGGAACAGATAAGGAAGCCAATATCTACTCCTATGATCTGGATACCTTTGCAAAGAAGATGGAAGAGCTGGGATGGAAAAAAAGGTGATGATGGGATCTATGAGAGAAACGGACAGAAGTTCCACTTTACCATCCAGGTACGTGATTACGAAGAAGAGCGTGTGGATATTGCCAATGTCATGTCTGATATGCTGAAGCAGGCTGGCGTGGAAATGGAAGTAAAGCTTGTTACCAAATTTGACTGGGATGCAGGATACAATGGATTCCTTGCAGGTTATTCAACACAGTTTGACCCGGATATGGCATATGTAAACTTTGTAACCGACGCAAGTGGAAATAACATGCATTATTCCAATGCAGATGTGGACAAATATCTTGAGGAAGGCCGTCACGGTGAGACTGAGGAAGCCAGAAAAGAGGCTTACAGTGAATTCGAAAAGGCATACGCCGAGGCACCTGGTATCCTTCTGGTTGCTTATCTCCAGGGAGATTATGTAGGCGTTTCCGGACTTGACGGACTGGATACCACACGTGTTCTGGGACATCATTCCGTAGGTGTTATGTGGAATATTGAAGACTGGACCATTACAAAATAAGGAAAAGATCATGCAGGAAACCGTTTTGGAATTAAAAAACTATTCGGTAAGCTTTGACACACCGGACGGCGAGGTACAGGCCGTCCGGAATGTTGACCTCACGGTAAAAAAAGGAGAGATACTTTGTATCGTAGGTGAGTCCGGATGTGGAAAAACCGTTATGTGCCGTAGTGTGATGAAGCTTCTGCACCGAATGCACATGTAAAAAGCGGAGAGATCAGTCTCTGCGGAGAGAATATCACAGCTTATAAGAGAAAAAAAATGGAAAAGCTGTGCGGAAGTAAGGTAAGCATGGTGTTCCAGGACCCTATGCTGACGCTGAATCCAACGATCCCTGTTGGCAAACAGATCACAGAGGCTATCATCAAAAATCAGAAAGTATCCAGGGATGAGGCCAGAAAAAAAGCTGTGGAAATGCTGAAGCTGGTAGGAATTCCGGATGCAGAACAGCGCTATGGCCTGCAGCCTCATTTTTTTTCCGGTGGAATGCGTCAACGTTGTGTTCTGGCTATTGCACTGGCCTGTGATCCGGAAATATTATTTGCCGATGAGGCGACTACAGCACTGGATGCAACCGTGGAAGCAAAGATTCTGGATCTGCTTCTTGAGCTGAGAGAAAAAACAGGGATCAGTATTGTGTTCATATCTCATGATCTTGGAGCTGTTGCAAGGATCGCAGACAGAGTTGCAGTTATGTATGCAGGAAAGATCATTGAGATCGGGACAGCGGAAGAGGTTTATTATGATCCCCGGCATCCTTATACCTGGGGACTTTTGTCTTCTCTGCCTGTATTTGCAGGTGAAAAAGGGGAGCTGAATCCGATCCCCGGAATGCCGCCCTCTCTTTTGGATCCTCCGCCGGGAGATGCGTTTGCCGTTCGAAATCCCCAGGCGCTGGCAATCGATTATGAACAGACTCCTCCGATGTTTAAAGTCAGTGATACGCATTATGCAGCCACATGGCTTCTGGATGAAAGAGCTCCGAAAATAGAAATGCCCTCCATTTTGAAGGACAGATTACAGGAAAACAGCGGTCGTAAACAGAAAATGGATAAAAAGGAAGCGTCATTTTTACAGAAAACAGAACAGAAACAGGCGCCTGTACTGATTGAAGCCAGAAATCTGAAGCAGCATTTCCGTATCCGTTCCGATTATACGATCCATGCAGTGGATGATGTTTCCTTCAGTATCCGGGAAGGTGAGATCATGGCGCTGGTGGGTGAGACCGGCTGCGGGAAATCCACGACAGCCAGAACGCTTGCAGGAATCTACCGGCCTACAGGCGGGGAGATCTTTTATCAGGGAGAAAGAGTGCCGGATAAAAAGGATCCTTTCGGAATGCGGAAGAAAATGCAGACTGAGATCCAGATGATCTTTCAGGATTCGGGCGCTGCACTGAATCCCCGAATGAGCATACGGCAGATCATGCTGGAGCCTGTAAAGATCAGCCGCAGGATCCGTGACAGAGAAATGCTGGAAAACAGGCTTCGGGAAATCCTGAAGGAGACAGGACTGGATGAAAGCATTCTGTCGAAAAAGCCGGGAGAGCTTTCCGGCGGACAGAGACAGAGAGTTGCCATAGGAAGAAGCCTTCTCATGGAACCACGTCTTATCATTGCGGATGAACCGATCGCATCGTTGGATATTTCTATCCAGGCACATGACGTCATTGCTTTTAAAAAGCATTCAAGTCGTAAAAAGTGTTTCTTTTAGCAAATTTTGTTTCTTCCCATTTGTA
>ENA-OQAZ01000108-OQAZ01000108.1-human-gut-metagenome-genome-assembly--contig:-NODE-108-length-41249-cov-3.296459_pt1 | contig 41249 bp, 56 predicted proteins | sample MGYA00242737_ERZ504531 | MGnify/ENA primary metagenome ERZ504531 (study PRJEB26092, sample SAMD00036244) | human gut metagenome | host: Homo sapiens | study: EMG produced TPA metagenomics assembly of... | reverse complement strand
TGCATCTTTCTGTCATGGAGTTCTTTATAATAAACATAAGCATCCCTGGTCGTACTGTCGATTTCCTTGGGATTTTCCTCCAGATATTCCAGTGTATCCTTTAAAATCTCATACATACACTCATCCAGATCTTCAAAAGCAATCTTTCGCACCTTCGCAAGATTCGGAGCCTTGTCACGCATTGGTTCAATATAATCTGAAATATATACGATCTTCTCAAGAAGACTCATTCCCGGTCTTCCTGTTGTATGATAAGTGATCGCTGTCAGGATCTCTTCGTCTTTAATATCATATTTACTGCTGGCCACATAAGCCCCAGTTTTGCATGAAGAAGAAACGGATGATCCTTTTCAAAATCTGATACCGGAATATCATGCTGGCTGCACAGCTTCAGTTTCTTTTTATTAGGAATACACTTTGCACTGTCATGAAGAAGTCCTGCAGCCTGTGCATCCTCCAGATCATAATCATAAACCATGGCAAGCGCAGCACAAGTGTACATAACCCCCATTGTATGCTCAAATCTGGCCTCATCCAGATATTTGGAAAGTTTCTTTTTTATTTTGATAAAATCATATTTTCCCATCTGAATCATTTCCTTTATAGATGTCATTTTTCTCGATATAGGAAATCACAGGCTGGGGAACATAGTAGCGGAGACTCTGCCGCTTTCATGCCAGGAACGGAGCAGTTCACTGGAAACATCAATATTCATGGTATCCAGTCGAATAAAATTCCCGTTATACTTCTGTGACAGAAGTTGCATCTGCTGATCAAGTTCCTTCAATGGGGTATGATCTCTGGTTGCCACTACCAGTACTGCTTCATGACAAATGCGTTCCGGTTCCATCCAGGTATCAAAATTAAAAAGCGAATCTGCACCGATGATAAAATAATACTCTGTGTCCGGATTCGCTTTATTCAGCTGTTCCAGAGTCCGGTAAGTATACGTATAACCTTCCTCATGCATCTCGATCAGAGACAGCTCAAAGTGAGGATTATCCTCTATGGCAAGACGGACCATTTCCGCACGCTGTTCATCAGTCGCTCTGCCCTTACGGTTCCGTTTATGAGGTGGATTTCCGCAGGGCATAAACAAAACCTTATCAAGTTCAAGCTGTTCATAGGCCTTTTCTCCCAGGATCAAATGCCCCATATGAATGGGATCAAAAGTACCACCCATGATTCCTATTTTCTTTGTTGCTTTGCTCATTTATAACCTCCCGAGATTAGGGAAGAATGATTTTTTTCTTGTCCTTTTTACCTTCTCTGTAGAGAACGATCTTTTTACCGATCACCTGTACTACCTGAGATCTTGTTCTCTCTGCAAGAACCTGTGCCATTTCACGCGGATCCTCCAGACAGTTCTGAAGAACGCTGATCTTGATCAGCTCTCTTGCTGCAAGAGCTTCCTCAACAGCAGCGGTATTTTCAGGAGTAAGACCACCCTTGCCAAGCTGAAGGATCGGATCCATTGTCATGGCAAGGCCTTTTAAATATGCTCTCTGCTTACTTGTCATTGTCATACCTCTTTATTTATAATAATCAAAATCAAAGCCATACATACGAACCGTATCACCTTCCTGGATACCGGCTTTCTCCAGTTCCTCCAGGATACCGCCCTCTTTCAGGAATTTCTGGAAGAAAGCAAAGCCCTTCTCGGAATCCAGATTTGTATAGCCAAGCATTTTTTCAATCTTAGGACCTTCCACAAGGAAGACTTCCGGATCTTCTTCGCTGCGTTCCACAGTAAACGGAAGATTTTCATTTACCAGAACATCCTCAGGGAAGAATTCCTGCTCAAACACAATTGGTTTCATAGGACTCTTGTCCAGAAGCTCTTTTACATGGAAAAGAAGCTCTCTGACACCCTGTCCGGTAACAGCTGAAATCGGATAAACGGAAATACCCTGCGGTTCAAACTCTGCTTTCAGCCGATCGATGGGGCTTTCTTCTCCATCGTCAAAAATACAGTCGATCTTGTTGGCTGCGATAACCTGCGGTCTTGCCGCAATTTCCGGATTGTAAGCTTCCAGCTCTTTATTGATCTTGTGGATATCCTCTACCGGATCACGACCTTCTACGGAAGCTGCATCTACAATGTGGATGATAACTCGTGTACGCTCAATATGACGGAGGAATTCATGTCCAAGTCCCACACCTTCAGATGCACCCTCGATCAGTCCCGGGATATCCGCAATAACAAAACCACCGTTATCCGTATCTACAACGCCAAGATTCGGGCTTAATGTTGTAAAGTGATAATTGGCGATCTTCGGCTGTGCATTGGTCACACGGGAAAGGAAAGTGGATTTACCAACATTCGGGAATCCTACCAGACCAACATCAGCGATCACTTTGAGCTCAAGGAGAACTTCAAGCTCCTGAGCCGGCTGTCCTGGCTGTGCGTATTTCGGTACCTGCATAGTAGCTGTTGCGTAGTGCTGATTGCCTTTTCCGCCACGGCCGCCCTTTAACACGATCTGTCTGCGGTTCTCACCGGACATATCCGCAATGACCTTGCCGGATTCCGCATCCATGATGACCGTTCCTTCCGGAACTTTCAGGACAACATCTTTGCCATCGGCGCCATGACAGCGTTTTTTACCGCCCTCCTGGCCATCCTCAGCTTTATATTTTCTTCTGTGTCTGTAGTCTCCGAGAGTATTCTGCCCTCGTCGATCTCAAAAATCACATCACCGCCACGACCGCCATCGCCGCCGTCCGGGCCACCATTCGGCACATACAGCTCACGGCGGAAGCTTACATGTCCGTCGCCGCCTTTACCGGAGCGGATAATGATCCTTGCTCTATCTGCAAACATATTACACCTCTATTCCAAAAAAAGGCTCCAAACCGGATCGATTTGAAGCCTTTTACCTATTTCATTACTCTGCGTCTACAGGAACGATAGAAACCTGTTTCTTATCGCGACCTTTTCTTGTGAATCTTACGACTCCGTCTGTAAGTGCAAATAAAGTATAGTCTTTACCGCAGCCTACGTTTTCACCTGGGTGAATCTTGGTTCCGCGCTGTCTGTAAAGAATGTTTCCGGCTTTTACAAACTGTCCGTCTGCTCTTTTCGCACCTAATCTCTTAGACTCGGAATCACGACCGTTCTTTGTAGAACCAACTCCCTTTTTATGTGCGAATAACTGAAGGTTCATCTTCATCATTGTTGTTACACCTCCTTGACTTTTACTGTCAAATATCGATTGTTATAACTACCAGCAATTTCCGTCAGACCGAGAAGTAAGGAATCCATAAGGAGCATCCCCCGTTCAGAAAGATCATTTCTGAAATGAATGGAAACAAATCCATCCTTTTCCTGCACATCAAATTTATCATCTGTGAATTTCTCAAGAGAATTCACCGTGGTAATGATCAGTGCAGATACCGCAGCACAGACAATATCCTGTCCGGCTTCTGCATAACCGGCATGTCCCTTCGAAATAAATTCTTCGTAAGATCCGTTTTTCTTTCTGACTTTAATTGTAATCATGATGACACCAGATTAACCGTTAATCTTTTCGATCTTAACCTTGGTGTACTGCTGTCTGTGTCCGTTTTTCTTGTGATATCCAGTTTTGCGTTTGTATTTGTAAACGATGACCTTGCGATTCTTACCGTTTTCAACTACAGAAGCGGTAACACTGGCATCTTTTACATCCTCGCCAACCTTTAATCCGTCATTGCTGACTGCGATCACGTTGTCAAATGTTACGGTTTCACCAGCTTCTACACCGAGCTTTTCAACTTTAATTACGTCACCCTCGGCAACCTTGTACTGTTTACCACCTGTTGCAATAATTGCGTACATCTGTGGCACCTCCTAATTATTTACTCGCCAAATTCGGTGGCTCCTGTTCTGAAACTGAAGCTCTTTAACCTCTTTGTGCGGCATACTCGATTATCATAACAGTGACATACTGTTATGTCAATAGTTTTTTTGATATTTTTATTATTTTTTTGTAAGCTCCCGAATGTCCTCGATCACCGGACGTCTTACTTTCTTTCTGGTCATTTCCAGGATATGCAATGGTGTGATATCAATAGCCCTGCTCTTTATCGGATCTTTTCTGAGGAGCTTCTGTAAAACATGAAAGAGTTCATCTCTGTGATCCGGATTTTCCATGTTGATAAAATCGATCAGGATAATACCTGAAAGATTACGCAGCCGTAACTGCCGACCGATCTCCGCAGCCGCTTCCAGATTGATCTTGCGGAAGGTTTCTTCCATTTTCTTCTTTCCGGTATATTTTCCACTGTTTACATCAATGGATACAAAGGCCTCCGTCTGCTGGATCACCAGAAATCCGCCGCTGTTCAGCCATACCTTTTCTTTCTGGATCGCATCCAGTGCAGTTTCCACGCGATACAGCTTATAAAGCGGAAGAAGTTTGTCCTGATAAAAACGAAGCTTTTCTTTAAGCTCCGGGCTGATCTCTTCCAGATATCCCAAGATCATTTCTCTGATTTCCGGTACATCGGTAATGATCTCATCCAGGTCACGACCATACGCATCTCTCACAGCCGCCACATAAAATGGTTCTGTCTCCAGTACCAGACTGAAACAGGTTCGGTTCCGTCCCTGGACCACAGCTTTATGGTAGCGGCCCTTCAGCCACTCCAGTTCCTTCAGGATCTCTTCTTTGGAAGCATCTGCGGCATTGGTCCGGACAATGATCCCAAATTCCTTATCCGGACGCTCTGCTTCTTCTTTCAGCCATCCGCTGAGGCGATGGCGGTCTTCCTGTGCCAGCTTGGAAGACAGACCAAACTTTTTATCTCCTGTAGTGAGAACAAGATATCTTCCCGTAAAATTCAGATTGGAGGTCAATGCCGGAAGTTTCCCCTTCATGGCATCCCTGCTTACCTGGACCAGAAGCTCATCTCCAGGCCGCAATGGTCCGTTGCCTTTTCTTCCTGCGGAAAAAACAGCTCTCTGTGCCTCCGCAAGAGGGTAGTAGCATCTCTTTCCAGGCTCGATCTGCACAAAAGCCGCCTGGATATTGGATGCGATATTTTCGACCTGTCCGGTGTATATATTTCCAAGAATGGATTTTTCCTGATCGGATTCCAGCCGGATCTCGACGATCCGTTCCTCCTCTGAAAGGGCCGCTACTGTACAGGACACACCATGGATCTCCATTCTTGTAATGATCAGTTTACTCAATTTCCTCACCTAATGATTCCAGAGTCACAAAACGTGGACTTGCATTTTCTCCTTCATCGGCATACATTTCCAGACGTTTCACTGTGAAGGCAAATTCCGGAAGTTCTTCTCCAAGCCAATGAAAAAAGGTGTTTGTTACCATCTCCGGCTTCGTATAATTAGAGCTTGCAGATGCCAGCATATAGAAGAACCCATTCTCTCTTACTTCCATTTTATAGATATTCGGGCGGAGATCGATTTCCTTTTCGCTGCGCTTAGTCTGCTTGGTCACTTTGATCTCCGGCTGTGCCAGAAATTCCTTCACTTGTCCTTTCCAGTCGATAGAAGGCTCTTTGCCCGGACGGAACTCCACAAGATAATCTGCTGCTGCCACCAACGCCATCGCTTTACCCGCTTTCCATCCTCTACCTTGCGAACACTTACGATATGCATCCCCTCTGCCATCTGTCCCTCCAGACGGGCTGCGATCTCTGCAGTAGGCATATCTTCTGCCATTTCCAGGTCAAAATAATCTCCGAGACTCTCCATCCCTACTCCAAGGGGAACTGCAAAAGACATAATCATATGCGGGCTGTACCCGCCGGAAAACGCTACCGGAAGCTCTGCACGACGAAGCGCTTTCTGAAAATAACGCATGGTATCCAGATGTCCCACAAACTTCATAGGACCCTCTTTGCTGAATTTAATTCTTACCTTCAAGGCAGACACCTCCTTTAAATTTCATAGCTCCACATGCGGAACATTTCTGACGGCAGTTTTCTGTCACAACACCCTCTTTTGCACGCTGCCATTCTCGCTCCAGGAATCTGCGGCTGACACCGGTATCAATGAAATCCCATGGAAGGATCTCATCCAGGCTTCTTTCACGAAGTGTGTAGAATGTCATATCCACTCCGCATTCAGCCATAGCATCCTTCCAGATATCATAATCAAAATTTTCTGTCCAGGCATCGTAAAGGGCACCTTTTTCATAAGCCTTCAGGATCACGTCCGCACATCGCCTGTCCCCACGTGCGAGAAATCCTTCCAGAGCTGTTACATCCGGTTCATGCCAGTTATAACGGATACTTCTCTGATTCAGCTGGGCGCGGACTTCATTTTTAACCACCTTGGCTTTTTCCACAAAATCCTGCTCTGTATACATTGGTGCCCACTGAAATGGGGTAAATGGCTTCGGCACAAAGAAAGAAGTGCTGACGTTGATCTGTACTTTACCTTTACGCTGTTCTTTCGGAACCACCTCGTAATAGGTCTCTGCGATCTTCTGTGCCAGATGAGCAATTCCCTTCATATCATCTTCTGTTTCTGTGGGAAGACCAAGCATAAAGTAAAGCTTCACCTGATTCCAGCCGCCCTTGAACGCTTCACCTGCACCATGGAGGATCACTTCCTCTGTCAGACCTTTGTTGATAACGTCACGAAGTCGCTGAGAACCAGCCTCCGGAGCAAAGGTCAGGCTGCTTTTCTTTACATCCTGCACTTTACTCATAACATCCAGTGCAAACGCATCGATCCTGAGAGATGGTAAGGAAATATTAACAGCCTTCCCATGAAACTCTTCGATCAGAAAGTTCACCAGCTCTTTCAGCTGGGAATAGTCACTGGAGCTTAAGGAACTGAGGGAAATCTCTTCATGTCCTGTATTTTTCAGCATGGTACGCGCCGATTCCTTCAAAGTCTCCACATCACGTTCACGGGTCGGACGGTAGATCATACCCGCCTGGCAGAAACGACAGCTCGAATGCATCCTCTCTGGATCTCAAGAGTTACACGATCCTGTGTTGCCTTGATGTGAGGAACAACCGGCGCCTCCACAGCCGGTATTCCTTTTCCATATCAATGATCAGCTGCTTCTGGACCTTCTCGGGAACACCATCCGCCGTCGGTGCAAAGGATGCGATCGTACCATCTTCTTTATAGGTAACTTCATAGAGAGACGGAACATAAATTCCAGGGATCTTAGCTGCTGCCAGAAGAAAATCCTTCCTGCTGCCACCAGCCTTTTTATTGGCCTTGTACGCATCAAAAAGTGCATCATAAACCGTTTCACCTTCTCCGATATAAAACATATCAAAAAAAGGTGCCAGCGGCTCCGGATTATACGCACAGGCACCGCCACCGATCACAATAGGGAAATCCTCACCACGGTCTGCGCTTTTCAGCGGGATACCACTGAGATCCAGTACCTGGAGGATATTGGTATAGCACATCTCGTACCCGATCGTAATTCCAAGAAAATCAAAATCCCGGATGGGCTCCTGGGATTCCAGTGCAAACAACGGGATCTTCTCCTCCTCATCACCTTATCCAGATCCGGCCATGGGGAAAAGAGCCGCTCACACCATACGTCCTCACGCTGGTTGAACATGTTATAGAGAATCATCATGCCGAGGTTTGACATTCCGATCTCGTAGACATCCGGGAAGCACATTGCGAAACGGATATCTACCGCATTTTTATCTTTCATTACGGAGTTGACTTCACCGCCGATATAGCGGGCAGCTTTGTCAACCTTCATTAAAATTTCATCGCTTAAAGCTAGAGTTCTCATAATATTCCTTTCAGAAGTTATTGTTTAACATAATGCCAAGCAGGGAAAATCCCCCACAACGTTCCCATTATATACGGAATGGTGGGGGATTTCAAGGGAGAGTCAGTTAGTTTACAGTCACGAAAATTCAACGTATATGCTTTTTCTTCATCTGCAGGATCTCAAGCAGCACTTCATATACTGCCATATTCTCCTTCACCACCAGGGCAAGGCTCTCTTTTGCCTGGTTCAGAAGGTGAAAAAGACTTCGTACATTAGAATATTCTCCCGAAGAACACCTGGATCTGAGATATCCGTTTTCATCATAATAATATTGTTCATCCAGCAATACGACAATCTTCTCCTCAGGTCTCACCGCCTGGACACCAGGCTGCCCGGAAGCCTCTTCTGTCCGCTCCTTAAATCCCTGTTTCACAAGATCATGCAGAAGCTTTTCCGCCTCACTGTTATTGTTGGCATACATCACCACAATATGCGGATACCATCTGGAGCTTCTTTTTTCCGGCAGATGTACCATGTTCTGAATAAAAGAAGACAGTTCCGCATTGGTACGGATCCGGTTTGTCAGATGGAATTTCTGAATTCCCGGCAGCTTTCCCAGTCCCTCCACAATACTTCGATCCAACTCCTCCGGTGATATCACATCTTCGGAATCACTGGAAAAGATCACAGGCCGGCGCTCACTCCAGGTAAGCAGAACAGACAATTTTTCCGGGGAAAGAAGATGTGCTTCATCTACCAGAATGCTGCTGTAGCAGCCAAGATCTGTTGACTCTCCCAGCTGATCATCTGCCAGAAAATCTATCCTCCTCAGACGCTCATGAAGAAGCCTCCATTCTTTTCCTCCTTCTCCGCAGTGAACGATACAGACTTTCTGACGCACAGACAGCCTCATTGCAATATCGTAGAGCAGCAGGGTTTTTCCTGTTCCGGGAAGACCACTGAACCAGAAATATCCATTTCTCTCTCCCCGGATTCTCTTCAGGATCTGCCGTTCGATATCCCTCTGCTGTGAAGTAAGGAAATACTCCTTTTTGAGAAAGCGTTCCGGTTCTGTCAGCGGAGAGATCAGGTACAGCTCTGCCTGAAACAGATCTTCAATATCACCACCATAATCCTGACCTTCTTTCTCCAGCGCAGTACAAAGCTTTTCCCAGTCTCCATCCACGATGTGATCATGATTGGTCAGCCTTACCAGACGGTCTTCGCTGCTGATATAGGTATACGACAGGATCGGTTTTCCAAAAACAGACAGATAATACCGGTTCTGGATCAGCTGTCTTCGAATAGCCTCATCCGATACACTGCCACTTTTCAGTTCAATATTTACGATCTGATCATCCTTGATCTGAAGAAGATCAAACTCCTTTCCAAGCTTCGGGATCTGGAACGAATAAAAAAGCCGGAGCTTATATACCTCTTCCATATGCAGTTCCAGTTGCTTCACCAGTACTTTCATACTTTCCAGTTCCCACTCTTTGATCCTGAGAAAAAAATCTCTGCCGGAAAGCTGGCGTTCCAGCTTCTGGACACATTCCATATTCTGATTTCTTGTAAGTGCATAGATCGATATTGCCTTCATATTCCAACCCTTACCTGCTGTTTATTTCTTTATCCGCAGTGTCCTGAGATGATCCTTCTGCTCCTGTGTGATCCGGTAGCTTTCAATGGATTTCTGGATCGTCTTGTTATGGGTCCAGATATCCATCCTCTGCTCTTCCAGAAATGGAAGGATCCTCTCATACTGTTTTGCCAGCGCTGTAGCAAAATACCAGGCTCGCATCATATTTACATAATATTCTTCCGAGCGGATCGCTGCCACTTCTCCGGATATTCCGGTTTAAATCCTTCGTCCAGATAATGGCGCATCAGCATACTGATCCCGAACCGGATGATATACGGCTTATCTGACTCCATCCAGCGATAAATCTCCCGGATAAATGTATCACGGTGTTTTTTCATCATATGGAGCGCCAGCAGATCACAGGTCGCCCAGTTATCAATATGCGGAAGAAAACGTTCCAGTTCTCCCAGACATTTATCATAATCTCTGATCTGCTCGATCAGCAGGCCATGGAGATTATTTTCCTCATAGTACTGATGAGGAAGAACCTTCAGGAACATTTCGGATTTTTCTGTTTTTCCAAACTCTTTTGCAAATTTCCGGAGTACCGGTGTCCGGATACCGATGATCTTTTCTTTCTCCACAGTCGGAACCAGCTTTGCATGAAAATCCTGATATCCTGTATCCTGCATTTCAAACAGTCTTTTCCGAACATCCCGGATCATCTCTTCCTGATTCATTTATCATCCCGCCTTTTACACCAAAGATCGCGATCAGAGAACTCGCAAGCAGAAGCATGGGGTAAAACAGTTTCGGCATGATCTGAAAAGCAGAAAGCTCAAATCCCAGTTCCTTTGCCGCAGAAATAGCAACCAGCATCTGGGCTCCATATGGGATCACCCCCTGGAAAATACAGGAAAATGTATCCAGGATAGAAGCTGTCTTTCTGGAAGTGATCTTATATTCCAGCGCCATTTCCTTTGCAATAGGGTTGGCCATAACAATGGCCACCGTATTATTGGCTGTTGCGATATCCATGGCTCCAACCAGAAGTCCCATGCCAAGAAGTCCGCCTTTTTTTCCTTTAAAAACTCTCTGTATTCCGGAAAGCAGTGCTTCAAAGCCTCCATGCTCCCGGATCAGCGCACACATGGCTGCTACAAGGATAGCCACCATACAGGTCTCGAACATTCCGGAAACACCGGAGCCTATATTGGTCAGAAGCTCCACCGGTGCGATATGTCCTCCAAGAAGCATGATAAATGCGCCGGAGATAATTCCGATCAGAAGTACCACAAATACATTGATGCCGATGATACCGCCGATCAGCACCAGAACATATGGAAGGATCTGTATAAGATGATAATCCTGTACCACTCTTCCCTGGATCTCTGTCTGAAAAGACAGGATAAGGATCAAAGTCAGTGTAACAACAGCTGCCGGAAATGCGATCCAGAAATTTTCCCGGAATTTATCCTTCATCTGACAGCCCTGACCGTTGCAGGCTGCGATCGTGGTATCAGAAATAAAAGAAAGGTTGTCACCAAACATGGCTCCTCCCATCACCGATGCCACACAAAATGCCATATCAAAACCGGAAGCTTTGGAAACCGCTACCGCAATAGGAGTGAGAAGCGTGATAGTCCCAACGGAAGTTCCCATAGCCACAGATACGAAGCAGGCCACTACAAACAATACCGCAACGGAAAAACGTGCCGGTATCAGAGAAAGCATACAGTAGGCCACACTTTCTGCACTGCTGCGCCCCACAACACCCACAAAAGAGCCTGCGGTCAGAAAGATCAGAAGCATGGTGATGATATTTTTATCTCCTACTCCTTTTGCCATAAGCTCCAGCTTTCTGTCAAAGCTAATCGTTCTGTTCTGAACACATGCCACCAGGATCGCAGACAGAAAAGCCACAACGATCGGTACATTATAAAATCCCATGGGGATCTCCATCACATACTCGAACAAAATTCCCAGTCCCAGATACAGAACCAGAAAAACACCGATAGGCAGCAGTGCGATTACATTTCCTTTTTTCTTCATTTCCTCCATAAAACAATTCCCTTCATCACTTATTATATTCCCGGCTTTTTTCTCCGGGTGGTCTGTTTTCTATCATATCATATTTCCTTATTCCTGTCCTGCTGCTGACGAAAACTTCTTCATATTTCCGGCACAATCCTGTTATCTCTGATATTTTTTACCTTATTTAACAAGATTTTCACCAATTAAATCGTTCCTTCCGTTGAAATCCAGAGCTTTTTTCAGTATAATTGGCTGTAGACAATTGTGAAAAAGATATCCAAAGGATTTATGGTGATATCTCTGATCACAGTCATTAAAGGAGGAATATGATTATGGCAACATGGAAAAATCTGGACACTCTTGCTTCTTACAGCAAACTTAACAGTCTGAAAGATCACGTGAACATTGCAGAGGCAATGTCCGGCGAGCAGGGTGCAGAACGTGTAAAGAAGTACAGCGTACCGATGGCAGCAGGTCTGGCTTACAATTACGCAGCTAAGGAAGTGGACGAGACCGTTCTTGACGCACTTTCCAAACTGGCTGATGAGGCAGAACTGATTGAAAAATTCCAGGAATTATATAACGGCGCAGTGATCAACACAGGCGAGAAACGTATGGTCCTTCATCATCTTGCACGTACACAGCTTGGCGAGCCTGTTGTTGTTGACGGTGTGGACAAGCGAGAATTCTATGTAGCTCAGCAGAAGAAAGCTGCAGATTTTGCAAACAAAGTACATGCAGGCGAGATCACAAATGAAGCCGGTGAGAAATTCACTACTGTTGTACAGATCGGTATCGGCGGAAGTGACCTGGGACCGCGTGCATTATATATCGCACTTGAGAACTGGGCAAAGGCAAACAACACCTTCAAGATGGAAGCAAAATTCATCAGCAACGTTGACCCTGATGATGCAGCTGCTGTTCTTGCATCTGTAGATCTTGCTCACTCTCTTTTCATCGTTGTATCCAAATCCGGTACAACACTTGAAACTCTGACAAATGAGGCATTCGTAAAAGATGCCCTTACAAAAGCGGGCCTGAACCCGTCCAGACATATGCTTGCTGTAACCAGTGAGACCTCTCCTCTTGCAAAGAGTGATGAGTACCTTACCGCTATTTTCATGGACGACTATATCGGCGGACGTTACTCTTCAGTTTCCGGCGTAGGCGGAGCGATCCTTTCCCTTGCATTCGGACCGGAAGTATTCGCAGACATCCTTGACGGAGCTGCCGAAGAGGATAAGCTTGCAACAAATAAGAACATTCTTGAGAACCCGGATATGCTGGATGCCCTGATCGGCGTTTATGAGAGAAATGTACAGGGATATCCTTCTACTGCAGTTTTACCATACTCACAGGCATTAAGCCGCTTCCCTGCTCATCTTCAGCAGTGTGATATGGAGTCTAATGGTAAATCCGTAAACCGCTTTGGTGAGCCGGTGGATTATGTGACCGGACCGGTGATCTTCGGTGAGCCAGGAACAAACGGACAGCACTCCTTCTACCAGCTTCTGCATCAGGGAACCAATATTGTTCCGCTTCAGTTCATCGGCTTTAAGAAGAGCCAGCTTGGTGTTGATGTTGATATCGAGAACAGCACAAGCCAGCAGAAGCTCTGTGCAAACGTTGCAGCACAGATCGTTGCTTTTGCATGCGGAAAAGAAGACGAGAACCTGAACAAAAACTTCAAGGGCGGACGTCCTTCCAGTATCATTGTCGGCGAGGAACTTACACCGAAGTCTCTGGGTGCGCTTCTTGCACACTTTGAGAACAAGATCATGTTCCAGGGCTTTGTATGGACCTGAACAGCTTTGACCAGGAGGGTGTACAGCTTGGTAAGGTTCTTGCAAAACGTGTTCTCGCTCATGATACAGACGGAGCACTGAAAGTTTACAGTGATCTTCTTGACATCTGATAAACAGATAGGTACCGTCCCGGAAAATGTTTTTTTCGGGACGGTTTTTCTGTATATATGACCTTAACCGGGAAAGGAAATCTTAGATATGCAGCAGATAAAAATGATCGGTCTTGATCTGGACGGAACTCTTCTGAATACAAAAAAAGAACTCACAGAAAATACCAGACGTGTTCTCAGGGAAGCTATTGATGCAGGTATCCTTGTTCTGATGGCTACCGGCCGACCATATACCGGCATTCCCGCGGAACTGAGAAATTTTCCGGGAATTCACTACGCTCTCACCTCCAACGGAGCCAGAGTCCTTGATACAGACCATAATAAACTTCTTAACTTCTTATCGAGCAGCTTCTTCCTATGGAAAGTGCAAAAAAAGCTCTCCGTATCTTTGAAAAATATGATAACTTTAAGTGAGATCTATTTTGACGGCCAGGGATATGCAGACGCTGTCAAGCTTGATAATGTAGGAAAATACCATCACGACCCCAATATGTGGAATTATGTCCGTACTACCCGTATCGCAGTTCCAGACATCCAGGATGTCATTACAAAAGAAAACAGAAGCATGGATAAAGTCCAGGCGCTTTTTGCAGACATGGAGGAACGTGCCGCCGCCTGGAAGGAATTAAGTGAACTTAAGGAGCTGGAGCTTGTAGGCTCCTTAAGCTACAATATTGAGATCAACGCCGCCGGTGTCAACAAAGGAACCGCTCTTGTTGCTCTTGGCGAAATGCTGGGAATCCCAAGAGAATCCATTATGGCATGCGGAGACGGTGACAACGATGTCCATCTTCTCCGGGAAGTCGGTTTTGGCGTAGCCATGGCCAATGCACAGCCCCAGGTAAAAAAAGCAGCCGATTATATTACTGCTTCCAATGACGAAGACGGTGTAGCACGCGCCATTGAAAAGTTTGCGCTACACCGATGAGATATTCTATTATGTATGCCAAAAAGGAACCGACAGTTTTTACGCTGTCGGTTCCTTTTTTAGAATGGGATTGAATAGCGGTACATTCACATTCGATCAATATTCATAGTTTCCTGCCGGCTGTTTGATCCTGGTAAGAAGATCATGCCAGGACTGATCCCAGATATACCATTTTCCGGTTTTGGAGTGCTTATATGTACAGATCCATCTGGAACTGTCGCTGCCTGCAAAATCAGTAAATGATCTGTAGATCGCAGGAGTGGTCTGAGTCGGTTCAAAATACGGGATATCTTCACTGACGGAATTTCCCTTACCCGGAAGTGTGTCCTGTCTTAACGTAATGGAAATCGGTTTAGACGGAGTATAATTGTTGGCCGGAGTTGCTCCGTTCAGGTAAGAATTACCAAGATATTTATATCCGTTATCCGCTTTCATACGATCCCTCAAAAAGTTTTTGTAATACTGAGTCATCTCTTTATTGTTGAGATAAGAAATCATCTCCTCGCAGTCCGTCGGATTGGTCGGTGTCCAGGTACGATATGCAAGGATCAGCAGAGCCATGGTCTTATAGCGTCCGTCTGCCGTTGTGATATCATACTGTTTCAGTTCCTCTGCATTGGTCGGGACCGTGGTAAAGGTGTAAGTATAGGTATTTATCGTTACATTAATGACTTCCTTCTGTCCTTTATCATTGGTGATCTCTTTTTTTGCAGATTTAGTTCCTTTTGTAAGAACCGGCTCCACCTGTTTCTTTACTGTCTGTGTCACGTGGACAGTACAGCTGCCTCGCCAGGTACTCTTATCCCGGACCTGAATCTTTGTTGTTCCCACATTCACTGCCGTTACTTTGCCTTTACTGTCTACAGTTGCAACAGATGTATCATCACTGGTCCATACAAGAATCTCTTTATAATTCTTTACCTGAAGCTGTCTCACATCACCTTTATTCATATTTAAGGTGGTGGCACTTAAAGATGGTTTCGGCACCGGTGTAGGTGTCGGCTTCGGTTTCTGCGCTGCTTTTACTGTAACCTTACAGTTAAATTTCTTCGTATTTGCCTTCGCTGTGATCACTGCCGTTCCTTTTTTCACTGCGGTGATCTTTCCTTTGGAATCCACACGTGCGATCTTAGGATTGGAAGAAGAGTATTTGACCTTCACAGTTGTTCCTGTCAGTTTAATGGCACTGGATTTTTTTTCTGTTAATGTCAGCGATGTCCTGCTGAGCTTCGGTGTCTCTACCTTTACAACACATTTATATGTTTTTTTGCTTACCTTTGCATAGATCGTTGCGGAACCTTTATTTTTGGCAACCACCTGGCCTTTGCTGTTTACGGTCGCAACGCTCTTTTTGGAAGATCTCCAGGCAACCTTCTGCCTGGTCCCGGTAACCTTAAGTGTTGTCTTCTCACCTTTTAAAAGAGTTACTTTTGTTCTGTTCAGTTTTGGTGCGGCGCTGACAGTCACACTTCCGAATGCCATCGTAAAAATAAGGCTGATCAGCAGCACAAAACACAACAGATTTTTTTTCTTTTTCATTCTGATTTCCCCCTTTCCGGTAAAACGTATATTTACGTCATATATTGCTTTAACCACATTTTAGAGGAAATCCATGATAAAAACACTAGCACTTATGATAGTATCCTTGCAAATATGATCATTTATATTCTTTCGTCTCCCATACCAAGGCTTATTATCAGGAAACAAAAATAAAACAGGACTGATTTTTGATACAGATACTTGAATTCAAAAGTTTCATCTGTTTAAAAATCAGTCCTGTTATATAAAAAAATATTATGGTTGATCTGTAACGCCAGACAGATGATCAAGACATTCGCTATCTGCTCATAATGATACAATCACGTAACATCGCCAGCGCATGCGCTGTAGTCTGCTCGCGGATCCGCGTACGGTTTCCTGTGAAATGGAACTCTTTGGCAATGGCCTTGCCCTTATAGCAGCAGCCCATAAATACAGTACCAACCGGAGTTTCCTTTGTTCCGCCTCCCGGTCCTGCCAGACCCGTCACGGAAATACTGATATCTGCTCCGGATGCTTTGCAGGCACCCTTTGCCATTTCTCTGGCACATTTGGCGGAAACTGCCCCCTGCTCCTTCAGAGTACGCTTCTTCACTCCCAGACATTTATGCTTGGCCTTGTTACTGTAAGTCACAAAGCCATAGCCAAATACCTCCGACGCACCGGATACATTGACAATACGCTGGGCGATCATACCGCCGGTGAGCGATTCCGCCAAGGATAGCTTCAGATTTTTTTCTTTCAGAAGATCGATCACTGCTTCCTCAAATGTCTTACTCTCATCTGTGGCAAAAACATTCTTTCCAAAACGCTTCTTCAGCTCCTTGACAACCGGTTTGATCAGCTTTCTGCAGACCTTTTCATTCTCTGCGCTTGCTGTCACACGAAGATGCACTTCACCGGTTTTGGCATAAGGTGCAATGGTAGGATTAGTCTGACTTTCAATCAGATCCTGGATCTCCTCTGCTACCTGACTCTCACCGATCCCGCTGATCTTCACCATCTGGGATACAATGATCTCCGGCTGGTTTTTCTGCAGATACGGGACAACGTACTCCTCGAACATGGGCTTCAGTTCATTGGGAGGGCCCGGAAGAAGGATTGCGGTTTTTCCTTTTTTCTCAAGGATCAGTCCTGGAGCAGTTCCGTTATGATTGTCAAGAACAATGGCTCCCTCAGGACCATGGCCTGTTTATAGTTGTTCTTCGTGATACGTCTCTGAGGATTGTTTTTCTCATATTCCTTCAGATATTTATCGATCAGTTTCCTTGAGTGGGAATCTTCCTTAAGCGGCATTCCCATCAGATCCGCAGTTACTTCCTTGGTGATATCATCCTCTGTTGGTCCAAGGCCTCCTGTGAGGATCACAACATCAGAACGGTCCAGTGCGGTACGGATCACGTCACGCATACGGCCTTCATTATCACCTACTACATCCTGATAGTAAACACTTAACCCAAGCAGGCGCATTTTTCAGAAAGATAGGCACTGTTGGTATTTACGATATTTCCAAGAAGGATCTCGGTTCCTACGGATATCAGTTCTGTGATCATGAAAAGAAACTCCTTTCGTATACTTTGATCCCTACTCCTGCATGGAAAGGACCTTTCTGTTCTGCATGATATAAGTCAGCAGGGAGATAATGGTCAGTGCAACAGACAGCCAGATAAATATCTGTGTCAGCACTGCAAAAATACCTCCGAAATCCAGCATCAGAAGTATGATCATGATCATCTGGGAAACGGTTTTAAATTTTCCCCAGTAGTTTGCGGCAATGACAATTCCGTTCTCAGCTGCGATCAGACGGAAACCACTGATGATAAATTCGCGTCCAATGATAATGATCACAACCCATGCCGGAAGCTTGTCAACCTCGATCATGCAGATCATGGCAGAGCATACCAGAAGCTTGTCTGCCAGCGGATCCATAAATTTTCCAAAATTGGTTATCAGGTTATATTTTCTGGCAAGATGACCGTCAAACCAGTCTGTCACACTTGCTGCGACAAAAATCGCAAGACAGATCCAGCGGTTTGCTTCTCCTCCCCAGCCTGTCAGTAAGAAAACTACAAGAAATGGTACAAGTATCATTCTTGCAACTGTAAGTTTATTCGGTGTATTCATCGCTTAGCACTCCTATCAAATCATACTCAAGCGCACCTGTCACACGTACCTTTGCAAAATCACCTGTCATAAGCAGTTCGCCTGTCTGAACGAAAATGTATCCGTCAACCTTCGGTGCATCCCCGTAGGTACGTCCGATATAGGCACTTTCATCTGCAACTTTTCCTTCGATCATAACAAGAAGTTCCTGTCCGATACGGTCCTGACCTCTGTCATAAGAAATCTCCTGCTGAAGTTCCATCAGCTCGTCTCTGCGTTCTTCCTTCACTTCTTCCGGAACCTGGTCTGCCATCTCTGCTGCCGGGGTATTCTCCTCCGGAGAGTAAGTGAAGACACCGAGACGGTCAAATTCCATCTCATCTACGAACTCCTTCAGTTCTTCATGGTCTTCCTCCGTCTCACCCGGAAATCCGGTGATCAGAGTTGTACGCAGTACGATATCCGGAATCTCCTTACGGAGCTTTCCGACAATATCGATCAGTTCCTGTTTGGAAGTACGGCGGCCCATTCTCTTAAGAATTCGGTCCGATGCGTGCTGGATCGGAATATCCAGATAATGACAGATCTTCTTCTCATCACGAATGGTTTCGATCAGTTCATCGTAAATTTCCTCCGGATAACAGTAAAGGATGCGGATCCAACGGATACCTCTGATCTCACAGAGCTTCTTTAAAAGAATGTGAAGAGATTTTTGCCATAAAGATCTCTTCCGTAAACGGTGGTCTCCTGTGCTACCAGGATCAGTTCTTTCACTCCCTGTTCAGCCATATCCTCTGCCTGGGCAATGAGGCGCTCCATAGGAACGCTTCGAAATTTACCTCTGAGCTTCGGATGATGCAGTAGGTACAGTGCTTGTCGCAGCCTTCCGCGATCTTCAGATAGCCGAAATGTCCACCTGTTGTAAGGACACGTTTGCTTCCTGTATCCGGCAGATAATCAATATCACGGAATTCTTCGAAATGATTTCCGGCTACTGCTTCTTCCAGAGCCTTTACGATGTCGCCGTAGGATGTAGTTCCAAGAACAGCATCAACCTCCGGAACCTCCTCAATGATCTCTTTCTGGTATCGCTGTGCCATACAGCCGGTAACGATCAGTGCATGGCAGCTTCCTGTTTTTTTGTACTCTGCCATTTCAAGAATGGTTTCCACACTCTCTTCCTTGGCATCCTTGATAAAACAGCAGGTATTGATCACGATTGCATCTGCCTGCGTCTCATCGTCTGTGATCTCATGACCTCCGGCTGTAAGAAGTCCCAGCATTTCTTCGGAATCCGCCAGGTTCTTGTCACAGCCAAGAGAGATGAATAATATTTTCATAAAATTACTCCGCTTCCGTCTGAGCTGCTTCTGCAGTCTCAGTACCTTCTGCGGTCTCGCCCTCTGCTGCCTCAAGAGCCTCCTTCTCAGCTTCAAGAGCCTCCAGCTCTTCCTCTTCTTCCTGTCCGGGAGGATCTTTACCTTACCCTTGTAGAGCTCATCAATGGCAACAGAAAGCGGTTTCTTTCCTGCTGCACCCGGTACAAGCGGCTCTGCTCCTGCGATCAGCTGGCGGGCACGTTTGCTAGCTGCAAGTACAAGAGAATAACGGCTGTTCAGCACGAGAGCCTCATCGTCGTCCTCGTTGTTTGTGTTGATAGCCTCAATTAATTCTGAATAAGATGGATGTATCATATCTTTTCTCCCTTCTGTAACGGCAGGGCCGTATTTAACTTGTTAATTGGTATTTATAAAAAAGCTTCCGCTTCTTTCTGGATCCTGGATACAAAATCATGATTCCTGGATGTACGCATGCGCTCACACCGGATGGTCTCATGAAGTGTATCAACACATTCCTCCAGATCATCATTGATCAGGAGATAATCATATTTATCCATTCCTCTGGATTCTTCAACCGCTCTTCTGAGACGCCCGTTGATCACATCCAGAGTCTCTGTTCCGCGACCTACCAGACGGTTCTTAAGCTCCTCCATAGACGGCGGACATACAAATACCAGCAGTGTATCCGGAAACTTCTCACGGATCTTCATGGCACCCTGGATCTCGATCTCAAGAATCACATCTTTCCCTGCGGAAAGCTGCTCCTCTACATATTTGCGGGGTGTGCCATAATAATTCTCCACATACTGTGCATACTCGATCAGTCCGTCTTCCCGGATCAGCTGTTCAAATTCTTCTTTTGTGCGGAAGAAATAAGCCTCTCCGTCCTTCTCGCCCGGTCTTGGATTTCTGGTAGTAACAGAAACAGATAATGCATAATTGTCATATTTTTCCATCAGACGTTTCATGACAGTACCTTTTCCGGAACCGGAAAAGCCCGAAACAACAACTAAAATTCCCTTACTCATTTCCTTCCTCCTCGTTTCTTCTCCATACGCTTCCGAAAATCTCCTGGCAATGGTTTCCGGCTGCAGAGCGGAAAGGACAAGATAATCATCGGAAGTAACTATCACTGCTTTTGTTTTTCTTCCCTGTGTGGCATCGATCAGAGTTCGGGTTCCCTTGACACTCTGTATCATGCGCTTTACAGGAGCGGCATCCGGACTTACCACAGCCACGATCTTGCGTGAATTGACAACATTTCCAAAGCCTACATTAATGAGTTTCGCCATTTACGCTCTCCCTTTCTGTCTGTGTACAGCCTGTTTCCTGTCCGGTTACTCGATATTCTGGATCTGCTCACGAATCTTCTCGATCTCTGTCTTCAGATCGATAGCCGCGTTAGATACGGTAAGATCATTGGATTTAGACAGGATGGTGTTCGCCTCACGGTTCATCTCCTGTGCCATGAAATCCATCTTACGTCCCACGCCCTCGTTCTCATCCAGGATCTTTCTCATTCCGTGGATGTGGCTTCGAAGACGTACCGTCTCCTCATCATTGCAGATCTTATCTGAAAAAAGTATCACCTCTGCGGCGATCCTGGAATCATCGATCTGGTTATCTTCAAGAAGCTCATGCATCTTGGTTTCCAGTTTCTCCCGATAAGCCTTCACTACTTCCGGAGAACGTTTTTCCACTACATCGACCTTTGCTTCCAGTCCGTCCAGCTTCCCAAGAAGATCCTGTTTCAGATTAGCGCCCTCACGCTGGCGGGTCTCCACAAATTTCCGACAGGCCTCATGAAGCGGACCCTCCAGAAAATTCCAGAGCTCTTCCTCATCCGGAGCCTGCTCTTCCATTGTAAACACATCCGGATATCTGGAAAGTGTGGAAACACGGATATCATTCTCAATCCCCAGTTCCTCACTCATCTGGTTCAAATAGCCCAGATATTCCCTTGCCAGCTCTGCATTGTACTTCAGAGCCATTCCGCCCATTGTATAGTCTTCGTAGGTGATGAACACATCAACTTTGCCGCGGCGGATATAAGTCTTCATCACATTTCGGATCTCTCCCTCAAAATAGCTGAGTCTTTTCGGCATTTTGATGTTCAGATCCAGATATCTGTGATTGACGGATTTCAGTTCAACAGAAACCTTACGTTCTCTGGAAACTGCTTCTGCCCTGCCAAAGCCGGTCATACTTTTTATCATGTTATCCTCCAATACTGCCTCTTAAGTTTATCAGCTGCTGATAAATGCAGCCAATGATTGCATACGGATTTATTATAGTTCATTCCAAAACCCTAGTCAAACTCTTTTTTTACTGTTATAATGATCGATGTTGAAATGAGTTGCTGTGAACGGAGTGAACAACAACTGAAATGGAGGTAAAATCATGGCATTTGACGGAATTACAGTTTCTGCTCTTGTGGCAGAGATTGATGATAATTTAAAAGGCGGACGTATCAATAAAATCGCCCAGCCGGAAAACGATGAACTTTTGATCACAGGAAAAGGCGCAAATGGACAGAAACGTCTTCTCTTAAGTGCAAGCGCATCCCTTCCTCTCATCTATTTTACAGATAAGAACCGTATCAGTCCTTTAACTGCACCGAACTTCTGCATGCTTCTCAGAAAGCACATCGGAAGCGCCCGTATCCTTGATGTGAAGCAGCCTGGAATGGAGCGTGTGGTGGAATTTGAGCTGGAGCATCTTAATGAGCTGGGGGATCCCTGCAAAAGCGTCTGATCATGGAGCTGATGGGCAAGCACAGCAACATCATCTTCTGTGACGAAAAAGGAATGATCCTGGACAGCATCAAGCATGTCTCTTCCCATATGAGTTCTGTCCGTGAGGTTCTTCCCGGAAGAGAATATTTCATTCCCAATACCAGGGATAAAGAAAATCCGCTGACTGTTTCCGAGGAGGAGTTCACACAGCACATCTGTAAAAAGCCTGTGAATATTTCCAAGGCACTTTACACTTCACTCACAGGTATGAGCCCGGTAATGGCTGAGGAGATCTGCTACCGTGCATCCATTGACGGAAGTGATGCAGCGCAGTCCCTGGATGAAACGGCCTGCACCCATCTTTATCATACCTTTCTCCGCCTTATTGAGCAGATCCGGAACAGAGAGTTCACCCCGAATATTGTCTACCGCGGAGATGAGCCTGTGGAATACGGTGTCTTTCCTTATCAGCAGTTTGGCAGTGAATACCGCAGTGAAACCTTTGACAGTGTTTCTGTTATGCTGGAGACTTATTATGCTACCAAGAGTCTGTTGACACGTATCCACCAGAAATCCTCCGATCTTCGCCGTGTAGTACAGACCGCTCTGGAACGTAATCGAAAAAAATACAACATCCAGAAAAAGCAAGTTGAATGATACTTCAAAAAAAGATAAATTCAAGGTCTACGGTGAACTGATCAACACCTATGGATACGGGCTTGAAGAAGGCTGCAGATCCTTTAAGGCACTGAACTATTACACCAACGAGGAAATCACTATCCCTCTTGACCCGACATTGACACCGGCACAGAATTCCAAGAAATATTTTGATAAATACGGAAAGCTGAAGCGTACAGAGGAAGCCGTCACCGAACAGATCGCAGATACGGAAAGTGAGATCTCTCATCTGGAATCTATCTCCAATGCTCTGGATATCGCCAGATCCGAAAGTGACCTTTCCCAGATCAAGGAAGAGCTCACTGAGTACGGCTATATCAAACGTCACTACACTAACAAAAAAGGCCAGAAAGCCCAGCCGAAATCCAAACCGCTCCACTACATATCCAGTGACGGTTTTGATATCTATGTGGGAAAAAACAATTTTCAGAATGATGAGCTGACTTTCAAGTTTGCAACCGGAAATGACTGGTGGTTCCATGCAAAGAAGATGGCTGGTTCCCATGTGATCGTCCGCACCAAAGATGGTGAACTTCCGGACCGTACCTTTGAAGAAGCAGGACGCCTGGCAGCCTGGTACTCCAAAGGGCACTCTGCTCCCAAGGTAGAGATCGATTATATCCAGAAAAAACATGTAAAAAAACCTGCCGGTGCAAAACCCGGTTTCGTTGTTTATTACACCAATTATTCTCTCATGGCTTCTCCGGATATTTCGGATCTGAAAGAGGTCACGGAGTAAACTAAAAAAACCTTCCTGTGTTCTCGTATTTCTCCAAGACAGGATACCTGTATCTCTGCAAGTATCTGTCCTGAGAAATTTTTCTGTAAACACAGGAAGGTTTTTTATGTTTTCAGTGGACATTCGCACTCCGCTTTGTTATATGCTCATGAACAAAAATCACAAAACGATTTTTGTTCAGATCTCCAGTTTTTTCTCCACTGCCGGTGCAATGGATGTATCTGCTTTATGATACGGGATCAGTGTGGACTGCAGCGCATGATACAGATCGGATTTTCCCGGCCATACAGTTCCCTTTAGATGATTTGTCTCATCCAGTTGGTGAAACCAGGAACCGTTTTCGTGATCCATGACCACTTCATCCAGGTACTTCATAAACTCAGCATAATCTTTCGCATATTTCTCCTTACCGGTCACATGATAAAGAACTGCAGAGGTATTGATCGCTTCTGCAAGAGTCCAGTGCATACGGTCACGTACCACCGGTTTGCCATTCCAATCTGTCGTGTATACAATTCCCGGTGCACCATCTGCATTCCAGCCGTCTTTTATTGCTGTTGTGTAAAGTTTCTCTGCTGCCTGGAGATATTTTTCCAGTTTTTCTTTCTCTTCTCCGCAGTTTGCAAGTGCCACTGTGTGATCAGTCTTGCCCATTCGATTCCATGGCCCGGTGTCGCTCCATATGGCTTGAACGGATCATCCGGACGGTCACGGTTGCAGTCAAGATCTGCCACCCATTCCTTCGTAAAATGTTCCGGAATCCTCCAGCTATTATCTTCTGCCCATCCAATTACATGATCAATGATCCTGCCTGCACGGATATGATATTTCTTATCTCCAATAACATCTCCAGCTGCCAGAAAAGCCTCTACCGTGTGCATATTGGCATTTAATCCACGGTAATCATCCAGCACGGTAAATTCCGTATTCCAGGTATCGCAGGCCAGCCCCTCCTCTTCATTCCAGAAATACTGATCATAAACAGCCAGAGCCTCCTCAAGGAGTTCCTCCGCCCCGGACCTTCCGGCTGTCAGTGCGGAAGATGCAGCCAGGATCACAAATGCATGGGCATAACACTGTTTATTGGGCACAATATCTCCTTCCGGTGTTACACCTGCATACCAGCCACCGTTTTTTTCATCGTGAAGCTCTCCCTCAGACCTTTCAATGCCGCATCCGCAAGTTCTCCGCTTCCCTCATGGCCAAGCATCAGACCCAGACTGTATACATGAGCCATACGACAGGTGATCCAGGTTTCCCGGTTTCTGTCCTTCCATGGTGTTCCGTCGTCCCCCAGATAATAGGAACCTCCATTCGGTGAAGGAAACCGATGTCCGAAATTCAAAAGATCCTCACAGGATGCTTTCAGGAATTCCCGGTTTTCTTTTGTGTTAATCTCATATTTGCTGTTCATTTCAACCACCCCATCTGTTTTTCTTTAGGATATCATTCTTTTTGGGGAACTTCAATTCTTTTAGATTATTCTGGCAGACTAATAAAAAAGGAGAATGCCACATACGCATTCTCCTCATATTCAGACTTCTTAATTCCATTACCGCAGCGGTCGCAGACAGTCCTGTATTAATCTTCAAAACAGGTGATCACATAACGATCACTTTCTGTGATCACATCGGAAACATTATCCCTGTCCCAGATCGCATCACTGATGATATCTTTCAGCTTATCATCCATAACGATATTAAAATTCTCCTCGATCACCTGAAACGGAACTCCCTCATTCTTCTGTGCATACTCCATGATAAAATCAAGAATCTTCTCTTCCATACTTCAAAATCTGCCTTTCTGTAAATACTAACGTTTAATATATTACATCAGATTTCCGCAGATGTCCAGATATTTTCCAGACATGTCCATGCGGTATTCCATAAGATATTATGTCAGTATACACACACCCCTTCACATTTCGCTCTATATCAAAATCTGGTATGCCGGTTCACATATTTTGCTTTATATTTTGAGTACACAATGGTCTGGTCCTTATAAAGGCCATAATACCCCGATGCCGCATAGCTGATAGATACTGCGATCAGATAGAAGGATACTCCTTTAAATCCAAACATTTCAAAAGCAATCAGGATCGAAGTGATCGGACAGTTGGTCACACCGCAGAAAACTGCTGCCATTCCGCAGGCTGCACAGATTGACGGAGAAATTCCCATGAGATTACCCATCACACAGCCAAAGGTGGCTCCGATGCAGAAAGAAGGTACGATCTCTCCCCCACGGAATCCTGCACGCATAGTCAGTGCAGTAAGCACCATTTTCCAGAAAAAGGCGAAAGTACCCGCCTGTCCGTTTTCCACTGCTTTTTCAATAAGCTCCGCACCAGCGCCCATATATTCATCTGTTCTCAGAATAAAGGTGACAACAATGACCAGGCAGGCACCCACTGCAACCCTGACATATTTATTCTTAAACCATCTGCCATAAAGTCCTGCTGCACCATTCAGGGCAATACAGAACATAATGCTGACAACTGCACAGCCCAGAGCGATCACTCCCATTTCAGGCCAGTTTCCACAGTCAGTGCCGGAATATCTGTCACATGAAAACTTTCCGGCGTGACTCCCATTCCGGCTGCAAATCCGGAAGCGACCAGTGACGCGATCATACATGGCATCAGTGCCGCATAGTACATCACTCCCACACTAACCACTTCCAGCGCAAAAACTGCCGCTGCCATCGGTGTTCCAAACAATGCGGAAAACGCCGCGCTCATGCCGCACATGACAATTACATGACGGTCCTCCTCGTCCAGATGGATCCATCTTCCAAGCTGGTTGGCAATACTTCCTCCAAGCTGGATCGCTGCTCCCTCACGTCCCGCAGAACCACCGGTAAGATGAGTCAGTGCCGTTGTGATAAAGATCAGTGGTGCAGAAAGGATCGGCACATTATCTCTGGAACGCACGGTAGAAAGAACCTGATTGGTCCCTCCATCCTCTTTTCCAAGCTTCTCATACAAAAATACAATGACAAGACCGGATAACGGAAGCAAAAGAAAAATCCATTCATGAGCCTTCCGGTAACCGGTTACTGCCTTCAACGTAAAAGAAAACAGTGTGCTGGCAGCTCCTACGATACATCCTGTAATGACAGCAAGAACCAGCCACTTGATCAGATTTGACATATCCCGGCTGATTCTTGCACTGTAATAATATAAATGTTCCTTTAATCTTTTGTTATGATCTATCCCCATGTTCTTTCCCTTCTTTTCTTTACTGTCTGCATTATACTACATTTTTCCTCTCAGTAAAAGCAGGAAGAGAAAGCACTGTTATTTTTTCTTCCGGGAAATATGCCTGTGTATCAGGATCGAGAATACACTGATCATCACAAGAAGCACTGCGGAGAGCCAGAATGCCGGAGACTTCGGATTTTTGATATTTGCTCCAAATATTGTAGCGAGAATAACTCCCGGCAGCGTTCCAAGCATGCCACCTGCCATATAGGTTTCAAATGGGATCTTTTCAGCTCCGAGGAACAGACTCACAGCATCTCCCGGTAAAAAGTTCAATGTCCGCATAAAAAATGAAATATACAGGGAATTTCCGTTCTGGTAATCTACTACTGTTCTCAGCTTCGGATATTTAGATGTAAGACTTTCCACCATGGATGCACCTGAGAAGCGTCCCATCCAATATGGAAGTGCCAATGTGACTGCTCTTCCCAGAAAGTTCACCAGAAGTGCTGTTCCTGTAGAAAACAGATGCCCTACAGCAAGCTGCAGGATCGCAATTGGAAATATAAAAGAAACACTTTTCACAGCATAAAGCCCAAGCATAAGTAATGCAGCCTTAACAGGTTCCTCCGGTGTATAGCTTAAGATCCTTCTCACAGACAGATCCTCTCTATAATGGATACAGAAAAGGAGAAATACAAGAAAGAGCACCGCCGGCAGATATTTTCTGATGTTATCAATCATTTTTTTCATGGTCTGATCCCTCCGTTTTCAAAAAAAGAGCACCGGCACCTGTTTCCGGTACCGTGCTCTTTCATAAATTCTGTTTTTTTAAGTTTCAGGATCAGCAGACTTTCTTCGCTGCCTTTCTCTCCTGATCTTCCTTCCACATTTCCTCTGCTACCGGTTTCCAGTTTTCAGCATACCGGTCACATTTTGCACAGAGATGCTCTGCACTCTCCGGTGACTGAAGATCTGTGGAATGTGCTCCGGATTTTTCTACCATTTCTCTCAGCTTCTGTGGATTTTCAAGCATCGGGCATGGGCGGTACATATTGTCATTAAACGGCTGTCCGTCATGATATGCCATCATCATCGGAGACTGCAGTGCTTCCAGAAGTGTTTTCTCGCGGATATTGGAATCAGAATAATGGATAAATACACATGGATCGATATCACCATTTGCATTGATATGCAGATAACGACGGCCGCCTGCAATACATCCTCCCACAAACTCTGCATCATTCTGGAAATCCATGGCAAATAACGGCTTTATTGCACGGTATCTACGGATACGCTCATAAGTTTCTCTTCTCTGTTCAGGTGTTGGGAGCAGCTCCGGTGCAGCATCATTTCCAACCGGCATGTAATGGAAATACCAGATAAAGTACGCTCCAAGATCGATCAGGCTGTCATAAAACTCCTCAGATGTAATGGATGCAAAATTCGCACTTGTGTAACATGCGGAGATACCAAAAACAAGCTTCTTTTCTCTGAGGAGATTAATTGCCTGATAACCTTCTGGTATACACCATTTCCTCTTCTGCCATCTGTTGCAGTCTCAAATCCTTCCAGTGAAATCGCAGGAACAAAGTTTCCTACCCGAAGCATATCATTTGCAAAATCCTCATCGATCAGTGTTGCATTTGTGAAAGAAAGGAAGATACAATCATTATGCTTCTCGCAAAGACGGATCAGATCTTTTTTTCTTACAAGAGGTTCTCCTCCTGTATAAATATACATATAAACACCAAGCTCTTTACCCTGGCGGATAATATCATCGATCTCATCATAAGTGAGGTTCAGCTTGTTTCCATACTCTGCTGCCCAGCATCCTGTACAGTGCAGATTACAGGCACTTGTAGGATCAAGAAGGATCGCCCACGGAATATTACAGCCATATTTTTTACGGCATTCATCCTGTCTCGGCCAGCCTGCAAGGTTTGCATTGATAAAGAAGTTTGCAGCCAGAGTTTTCATAACATGTGGATCAATATCAGTTACCAATCTATGAATAAACGGATAATACGGATGTTCCGGATTGGAAATGGCTTCGCGGATCATCGCTCTCTGTGTAGGAAATCCACCACCGGAAAATTTATCTGCCCAGTCCATGATCTTGATAAAATTCTTATCCGGATCTTTGTAAACATAGTTGAATGCCTGTTCAAGTCCGAATTTCTTAAGTGTATTCATTGCGCTCATACTATCTCTCTCCTTATTTCTCTCAATATGTAGATATGCAGATCCAGCTAAACGGACATCCTCATTCCGTCACACTGCATTTTGAGCAGCAAAGCCATCTCTCGGTCTTTGCCTGACTCATGGTGTTACTGTACGTTTTTTTCATTTGAATAACAATAGACAATATAATTGGTATGACCAAAAATTAGGCAAATCTGTTAAAATGCCTAAATATTATTAACATCTTCGCTAAATAACATTTGTTATTTTTGTGCATACTTACTGTTTTCATGATGTTTCTCCACAAAAAAACACCCTGGCAAAGGCAGAAAAAATATTCCGCCCTGCTTCGGGTGTTTTTAATATATCTTATTTCTTTACTACGATATTGATGATCTTCTTCGGTACGTAAATCTCTTTGATGATATTTCCGGAAATCTTATCTGCAACTGCCTTCTTTCCTTCGGCAATCGCATCTTCTTTGGAGATTTCTGCCGGAATACTGATAACAGCCTTGGTCTTGCCGTTGATCTGAACCGGAACCTCGATCTCATCATCCTTCATAAGCTCCTCATCGTGAGCCGGCCACTGTGCATGGAAAATGGAATCCTCATGACCAAGCTTCTCCCAGATCTCCTCTGCAATATGAGGAACAAATGGCGCAAGAAGAATGGTAGCTGTCTCGATGGTTTCTTTGTCAACAGCGCCGTTGTTCTGCTTTGCGATAGCGATCAGCTTGTTTGTGTATTCCATAAATCCGGACACTACGGTATTCAGGCTGAAGGCTCAAGTCTGCTGGTGATATCGTATACCATCTTATGACGGGTCTTCTCCATCTCTTTGGTAGCCGGGATATCTTTCTCAATGCTGTCAAGAGCCAGATTCCAGAAACGTTTCAGGAATCTGGATACACCATCGATTCCTCTGTCATCCCATTCTGCATCCAGTTCCGGCGGTCCTACGAACAGCTCATACATACGTAAGGAATCACATCCGTAATCATTTACAAGATCATCCGGTGAAATAACATTTCCTTTGGATTTACTCATCTTGATTCCGTTTTTGCCTGTGATCATACCCTGGTTGAACAGCTTGACAAACGGCTCATCGAAATCAATAGCTCCGATATCATACAGGAACTTGGTGTAGAATCTGGAGTACAGAAGATGAAGAACAGCATGCTCCACACCACCGATATACATATCTACCGGTAGATATTTATCAGCTTTCTCTTTGGAAACCAGTTCTTTATTATTCTTACTATCTACATAACGGAGGAAATACCAGGAAGATCCTGCCCACTGAGGCATAGTGTTTGTCTCACGTTTTGCAGGAGCACCACAGCATGGGCATGTGGTATTTACCCACTCGTCAATAGCTGCAAGCGGTGACTCTCCGGTTCCTGTCGGCTGGTAGCTTTCTACCTCCGGAAGTCTTAACGGAAGCTGATCCTCCGGTACCGGTACGCACCGCATTTCGGGCAGTGCACGATCGGGATCGGCTCACCCCAGTAACGCTGACGGGAGAATACCCAGTCTCTCAGTTTGTAGTTGACAGTCTTACGTCCGATACCCAGCTTCTCGATGATATGCGGTGCTTCCTTCTTCAGTACGGAAGATTCCATTCCGTTCCACTCACCGGAGTTGATCATAGTTCCGGAAGCCTCTGTGTAAGCTTCTGTCATATTCTGAATTTCTTTACCGTCTTTTGCGATAACCTGGATGATCGGAATATCGAATTTCTTTGCGAACTCAAAGTCACGATCATCATGAGCAGGTACACACATGATAGCACCTGTACCATAATCAGCAAGTACATAGTCAGAAAGCCAGATCGGAAGCTTCTCACCGTTCAGCGGATTGATCGCATAAGTACCTGTGAACACACCGGTCTTCTCTTTATCCTGAAGACGGTCTACATTGGATTTCATGGAAGCATCAAAGATATATTTCTCTACAGCCTCTCTTGTCTCGTCTGTTGCAAGAGACTTTGCAAGAGCATGCTCCGGTGCAAGTACCATGAATGTTGCTCCGTGAAGAGTATCCGGTCTTGTTGTATAGACAGTGATCTTCTCTTCTCTTCCCTCAACCGGGAAATCGACCTCTGCGCCGTAGGATTTGCCGATCCAGTCTGTCTGCATCTTTTTAACCTTCTCCGGCCAGTCCAGTTTATCCAGATCACTTAAAAGTCTGTCTGCATATTTTGTGATGCGGAGCATCCACTGACGGAGGTTCTTTTTGGTAACCGGAGTACCACAACGCTCGCAGCATCCGTTTACAACCTCTTCATTTGCAAGACCTGTCTTACAGGAAGGGCACCAGTTGATCGGGAACTCCTTCTCATATGCAAGACCCTCTTTGAACATTTTTACAAAGATCCACTGTGTCCATTTATAGAATTCCGGATCTGTTGTGTTAACCTCCATATCCCAGTCATAGATTGCTGCGATATCGTTGATCTGACGTTTGATATTTTTGATGTTTGCTGCTGTAGATACTGCCGGATGAACACCCATCTTGATAGCATAGTTCTCAGCCGGGAGACCAAAAGCATCCCATCCCATCGGGTGGATCAGGTAATAACCCTGGAGCATTTTATAGCGGCTCCATACATCAGAGATCACATAGCCTCTCCAATGTCCTACATGAAGACCGTTTCCGGACGGATACGGGAACATATCCAGACAGTAGTATTTCGGTTTCTTGCCATCATTGACATTTACCGGCTTTTTCTCCCAGTTTGTGCGCCATTTCGCTTCGATGGTCTATGGTTATAAGGTGCAGCCATTTTTTTATTCCTCCTGACAAATTACTCAGTATTAATACTTTAATGCTTTCACACACTGCTATTAATTTTAACTACTTATGATGTATTTGTCAAACAGAAATCCAAAAACAGCCCTTTTCCATCAAAATATACATGAACCTGCAATCCTGGCCTGGTTTAGTTGACGCTTCTTTTTTCACATGATATAATTTCCTGCATGTATTTTCCTATATTATACATACATATTTATCTTAGGAGGGAACGCATAAATGAAATCTTTTTATTCCTGGTACCGGAAGCATATTACCGGTGCGATCTTTACAGGACTGATCCTGGGTATTCTCACAGGGCTTTTCCTGGCCGGACGGTTTGAACCTGTCCTCACTGTGACCAGTCTGATCGGAAGTATCTACATGAACGCCCTGAACATGATGATCTTTCCCATGGTCTTCTGTTCCATTGTCATTGGGATCTGTTCCATCGGAAACGCACGTACTACCGGCAAGATCACTGCAGCATCCATGATCTATTTTCTCTGCACAACGGCACTTGCCAGCCTGTGCGGACTGATCATCCCGAGACTGATCCATCTCGGAGAGGGCGTCAAATTTGAGATGGCAACGGCAGACATCCAGGCTACAGAAATGAGCAGTATCCTTGATACCCTGAAAAATCTGATCCCTTCCAACCCAATCGCCGCATTTGCTGACGGAAACATGCTCCAGGTTCTGGTGTTTGCCCTGATCATCGGTTTCACACTGATCGCAGTCGGTGAAAAAGGAACTCCATTCCTGAATCTGATTGATTCCGTCAATGAAGTATGCCTGAAGATCATCACAACCATCATGTACTTTACACCCATCGGTGTTTTCTGTACCATCGTACCGGTTGTGGAAGCCAACGGAACTGAAACGATCATTTCCCTTGCAACACAGCTTGTTATTCTGTATGTGGCATTCTTTGGCTTCGCTATTGTAGTGTACGGTCTCTCTGTAAAACTGATCGGCAAACAGAGTCCGCTGAAATTCCTGAAAGCGATCCTGCCGGCAGCACTGAACGCCTTCGGAACCTGCTCAAGCTCCGCAACCATTCCATTAAGCAAACAGTGTATGGAAGAAGAAATGGGCGTATCCAACCAGATCACCAGCATCGCCATTCCTCTTGGTGCTACCGTTAATATGGATGCTGTATCTATCCTGATGTCCTTTATGATCATGTTCTTTGCAAACGCCTGCGGAATCCATGTAAGTATTCCTCTTATGATCATTATCCTTCTTGCAAACGTACTGCTTTCCGTTGGTACTCCAGGTGTTCCCGGTGGCGCTATCGCATCTTTCGCAGCACTGGCAACTATGGCCGGACTTCCTGCCGGAGTTCTTGGTGTTTATATCAGCATCAATACCCTCTGTGATATGGGCGCCACCTGCGTCAATGTTATCGGTGACATGGCATGCTGCTCTGTACTGAAAAATGTTATCAAGATTGAGGAAGAAGCATAAACAGATTTTCTGAAGTGTTATTTAAACAGAACACAAATCACTTTACATAAGATATTTTATGTAAATCAATAGCAGAAAAGCCGTAAGATATATGTTTAAGAAACTTTCACATATACTTACGGCTTTTCTGTTTATCAACTGTTCACATCCTGTATTCTTTATAATGTCTAACGTAAATGATGTAACACAGAAATTTATATTTCATTTTGCTGACTTTATTTTTTCAGAACACGGTAATTTTCTTCTCTGTCGTAATCCTTATGGATTCCATCGTCTTCATATAAGGTATACTCCGCACCTTCATATCCGAGAAGCTGCATATTTTTTGTATCCAGAGCTGCCACACATTCCGCTGCTTCTGCAACCGGAATACATTTCCCCTTCCGGATAAACAGCGGGATCTCATTCAGTGCCACTTCCACATAATGTACACCTTTTTCCAGGATCTCCTCTGCAATGGTTCCGTCCGGAAGGAATTTCACAAATTTCATCTCCTCCGGAAGATATACATAACGGCCTCTTGCGTTCTGTTCATAAACCGGAGCGATCATGATCTCATTTCCAAGAAGCAGCTGGTCCTCCACATGTACGGCAATCTTATCCTCCGGGTAAACAAAGCCCAACGGCCGGAAATACATATCATCGTTCAGAGCAGCCTTCATATATTCACTGTAAAGATATGGAATAAGACGATATCTTACACCGATCACATGACGGAAATCTTCCACATTTTCGAACTGGTAGCATTCCTGCTCTCTGGTACCAATCGCTGTATGATCACGCATCAGCGGTGTGAATACTCCAAGTGCCAGGAAACGAAGCAGCAGTTCTCTTGTTGTATCAGCGCCAAATCCGCCCAGATCTGCTCCCGCATACAGGAAACCACACATATTCAGAGATGGCATCATCTTCAGGTTCAAAAGGATATGAGCCACCAGGATTTATTATCGCCGGTCCAGATTCCTCCGTAGCGATGCATACCAATATAAGATGATCTGGAAAACATCAGAAAACGTTTTTCCGGATCGATCCGTTCAAAAGCCTCCCCTGCTGCTCTGGTCATATTGTAGCCAAACAGGTTATGGACTTTGTCATGGCGGATCTTTCTGCCATCCACATTATGGTAAAATCTCCGATAATCTTCCGGATTGTTTGCAACATTGCGAAGCGCATCCTGCATCTTCCAGATATGGATCTTTCCCTCCGTATCTTTTGCAAATTCCCCGGCAAGCTCTTTAACCTCTTTCATTCCCTCTGTGGAATAGAAGATCGCCGGCTCGTTCATATCATTCCAGAAACCATCGATTCCTTTTTCGATCAGGAAACGGTATTTATCACCGAACCACTTTCTGGCATCTTTGTTCAACACATCCGGAAAATGAGTATCACCCGGCCATACAGCAGCTACAAAATCACTGCCGTCCTCTCTCTGGCAGAAGTAGCGGTTTTTGACACCCTCCTCATAAACATCGTATCCCGCTCTACTTTGACGCCGGCATCGATGATCGGGATCAGACGGATATCCTGATTCTTCAGTTCCTTTACGAATTCCGGAAAATCCTGAAAATTCTCTTCACTTAATGTAAAGTCCTTATAAGACTGCATATAATCAATATCCATATAGATCATATCAATGGGAATATGATTTTCACGATATCCGGCTGCAACCTTCCGGAAATCCTCTTTTGTAGTATAGCCCCATCTGCTCTGGCCAAATCCAAAGGCAAATTTCGGCGGGATATAGCTTCTTCCGATCACATGACGGAACTGCTTTACAATATCATAGGGACTCTCCCCTTCGATCACATAAAGCTTCAGGTCTGCATTTTCGCAGGTTACCTTCATGGTATCCATTCTGGTATAGCCAATGTCAAAGGTGATCGCTGCCGGATAGTCAAAAAACATTCCAAAGGTTTCTTTTCCGGACACAATGATAAGATTATGTGCACCGTACAGGGAATGTTTATCTTCGGTATGCTCCGGATCATCGGTACAGTTACTGGTGTAAATGAATCCTCTCTTGTTGATACCGCGGTTGGATTCTCCCAATCCATAAACGATATCCTCTTCATCCATGATATAAGTAAAAGAAAATCCATCTTCTGCACAGATTTCTCCATATCCTGGCTTTCCTTCTGCTGTCTCAATGTTTTCTGTCAGTGCCTCAGTCTCAAAGGGCTCTCCATATACATATTTTTTTATCATTTTTCCCTCTCCTGTTACAGATTTCTGTAAAGAACAAATGCCTCATAAGGTTTCAGGACCACTTTCTTTCCAAAATCCTTTCTTCCAAGATTTGTGATCAGACATTCTGCATTTTTCTGAAATTCTTCCGGAATTTCCATTTCTGCCACATGCTCACTGAAATTGCAGACTGTGAGAAGCTTCTCTCCCTCAAGGGTTCTGGTATATGCAAAAATCTGATCATGATCTCTGTAAAGTGCCTCGAAAGCACCGTAAACGATCACCGGTTTTTCTTTTCTTAAACGGATCAGCTTCTGATAATAATGGAAAATAGAATCCGGGTCTGAAAGCTGCTGCTTCGCATTGATCTCCTTATAATTGGAGTTTACCCTGATCCATGGCGTTCCCTCCGTAAAGCCGGCCTGATGAGAATCCTCCACTGCATTGGTGTTCTGGCATTGTCACGTCCTCTCAGCATCAGGCACTTCATCATGTATTCCGGTGTATAAATACCTGCTTCTGTATATTCATGGAAATACTGAATGCTCTCGATATCACGATAATCCTTAAGCTCTGTAAAATAAGCATTGGTCATTCCAAGCTCTTCTCCCTGATAAACATAAGGAGTTCCCTGCATCATATGAAGACAGGTTGCCAGCATCTTGGCTGAAGTTTCCCTGTATGCCGGATTATCATTTCCAAATCTGGAAACACTTCTTGGCTGGTCATGATTTCCAAGAAACAGACTGTTCCATGCTTTTCCCGCAAGCTCTTCCTGCCATTTGATCATAACCTTTTTAAATTCCTGGAAATCGTATTTCTCAGTAGTCCATTTGCCATGTTCTGATCCCTGTCCCTCTACATGCTCAAACTGAAATACCATGTTCAGCTCATTCCTGTCCTCACCTGCATATTTCTGTGCCTCTTCGATAGTCACACCGGAGGTTTCTCCAACTGTCATCACATCATATCGGGATAAAACTTCTCTGTTCATTTCCTGAAGAAACTCATGGATCCTCGGGCCATGGACGCAGTAAGGACCGAAATCACCGTATAATCCTCCGTTCATTTCTCCATCCGGATATGACTGATCCTTGGAGATCATGCTGATCACGTCCATTCGGAAACCGTCGATTCCTTTTTCACACCAGAAATTCATCATATCATAAACTTCCTGACGGACCTTTTCATTTTCCCAGTTCAGATCCGGCTGTTTTCTGGAAAACAGGTGAAGATAATACATCTCTGTCTGAGGATCATACTCCCATGCAGGTCCTCCGAATACACTTCCCCAGTTATTCGGTTCTTTTCCATTCACCGGCTCTCTCCAGATATAGTAATCCCTGTAAGGATTATCTTTGGATTTCCTGCTTTCAATAAACCAGTTGTGTTCGTCGGAAGTATGGTTTACGACCAGATCCATGAGGATCTTAATGCCCCGTTTATGCGCTTCTTCAAGAAGTTTTTCATAATCCTCCATGGTTCCATATTCTTTATAGATCCTACGATAATCGGAAATATCATAGCCATTGTCGTCCTGCGGAGATTCCAGCATGGGTGAGATCCAGAGAACATTTACTCCCAGTTCTTTCAGATAGTCCAGTTTTTCTATAATCCCGGGAATATCACCAATTCCGTCTCCGTTGCTGTCCTTAAAACTTCTCGGGTAGATCTGATATACCACGCTTTCTTTCCACCAGCTTTTTTTCATGATAAATGGCCTCCTTTTTCTGTTGATTCTGAAATCAGCATATCCTATTCACCCTTTAAAATCAACAGGTTTCTCGTGAAACTTAAATTTCTGCCAAAATTTTCTGTTTTTTTTATGCAGTTTTAACAATAAGTCACTGCTGTCCGGTGAAAGAATTTCCATCGTATCCCGATGATGTCCCAGGAAAAGTCGTCACAAAATAAAAAAAGAGATCCTGCTACTCTTTTACAGAATCTCTCTTTACAAGCCAGACAGGGCTTTTTACATTTTTTTCGGCAGGTTCCTTTCCCTCTGCCATAAGAAGCAGCTTTCGTAAGGCAAGAACTGCTTTCTGATGAACATCCTGATGAATGGTGGTCAGCTTTGGCCTGACGATCTGCGCATAGAAATTATCATCAAAGCCGGTAATGGAAATCTGATCCGGAATCCTGATTCCCCTGTCTGTAAAATAATTGATAGCTTCCACAGCTGTGTAATCAGAAGAAAATGCCAGTGCCTTTGTCTCCAGAAAATGTGGCAGCAGCTCTTTATATTTTTTCAGTCTGCGCCGGGGTTCCTGGGGAACCACCACATAACGGGAACGGCTGCAGAAGCCGCCATTTCTTTCCATTGCCTGTTTAAATCCAAGCCACCTTGCATAATCACTGTCCTCTTCTGTCTCCGCAATAAAAAGAGCCCGGTGGTATCCACAGGAATACAGATATTCCCCGATCTGATATCCTCCGGAATAATCATCTACTCCTACATTTTGAAAGCTATATCCGCCTTTCGGATAGGCATCGATCAATACCATTTTTTTATTCAGCTTCCTGGAAAGCTGGTGATACCGTTCTTCGTTGTATCCTATAATGATAAGACCCTCTACATTCCAACGGGATGCCATATCTACCACATTATCGATCCGTTCACCGCCAATGAGCATAATATAATAGCCTCTGTTTTCTGCTTCGACCTGCAACGTTCCTGTGATCTCTCCCACAAAAGAATCCTGCAGAGACTGCATACCATGAATGAAGGAAAAACCAAGAACCACTCCAATGATCCTTGAGCCGTGTCCTGATAGCATCACAGATCCCATGTGAGGAACATAATTCTGCTCCTTCAGGATCGCCGTGATCCGGTCAATGGTGCTCTGTGAAACCCGTTTTGTATTTCCATTGATCACATTAGATACGGTTGTACGACTGACACCTGCCATATCCGCGATATCCTGCAGCCTTATCATTTCATTGAATACTGCATCAGCTCATAATGAAGCTCACAGCCCTCATAGATTTCTGCCGGAAGTAATGCTCTGGCAACCACTTTCAGTTCCTCCTCCGGCTGATCCACACGCTTCAGATGTGCATAATCTCCGTCAATCTGTTCCACGATATAATCACATACTAACATTTTTTTGTTCCTCTCTCTTTTCTTTTTGCTCATGCTTCAATAACCTGTATGAGCACAATTCGTTTCTCTGACTGCTTATTTTCAAATGCACCTAAAAACAGGCTACAGCAAATGCTGCAGCCTGTCAACTCTTTATTCTGCCTTAAAGGATCTCTCTGTTTATTCGTCAGCACTGTCAATCTTGCTTGCGCGTGCCGCGATCTCTTTCTCCTGGATATCATTAGGAGCCTGCTCATAGCGTGCAAATTCATAGGAGAAATCTCCGCTTCCACCGGTCATGGAACGAAGGACTGTGGAATAACCATAAATCTCAAGAAGCGGAACATCTGCCTCAATGATGGTATTTCCTTCGTGATCCGGATTCATTCCGAGAACACGACCACGTCTCTTGTTCAGATCTCCCATAACATCACCGGTATATTTATCCGGAACTGTAACCTTCATGGAGATGATCGGCTCAAGAAGTACAGGAGAAGCTTCCATAAAGCCCTTCTTGAAGGCAAGGATAGTTGCCATCTTAAATGCCATCTCAGAAGAATCTACCGGATGATAAGATCCATCGTAAAGGGTTGCCTTCACACCAACGACCGGATATGCAGCCAGAGGTCCCTTCAGAACACATTCCTGAAGTCCCTTCTCAACAGCCGGGAAGTAGTTCTTCGGAACTGCACCACCCACAACTACCTGCTCAAATACATAAGGTGTCTCCAGATCACCAGATGGCTCAAAGCGCATCTTAACGTGGCCATACTGTCCGTGTCCGCCGGACTGTTTCTTATGTTTGCCTTCCACATCTGAATTCTTACGAAGTGTTTCACGGAACGGAACCTTCGGTTTGGAAAGCTCCACATCCACTTTATAGCGCTCCTTCAGCTTGCTGACAACGATATCCAGATGCTGATCACCCATACCGTAGATCAGGCTCTGACGGTTTGCACTGTCATTGACAACCTTCAATGTTCTGTCCTCTGTCATCATCTTGGCAAGGGACTGTGCGATCTTATCCTCGTCACCCTTCTTCACTGCCTTAAATCTCTTGTATGTATATGGCGTGGAAAGTATAGCCTTTGGATAAAGGATCGGATTCGCCTTGGTTGCAAGGCTGTCACCGGTCTGTACACTGCCAAGCTTGGCGATGGCACCGATATCCCCTGCAAAAAGCTCCGGAACTTCGATCGGTTTGGAACCTTCCATGACATAAAGCTTGTTTACACGCTCCTCTGTTCCCTTCTCTACATTAAGAAGTGTATCATCGGATTTCAGCACACCGGAGCATACCTTGATCAGAGAATATTTACCAAGGAACGGATCCGCGATGGTCTTAAATACATAGGCAGATTTTGCTTGGCAAAGTCATAATTGGCCTCAAAGATCTCGTTAGTCTTCTGTGCGATACCATTGCAGGAGCGTCCGCTTGGGCTTGGGAAGTAACCGCAGATATCATCCAGAAGGTTAGATACACCGCGAAGGTTCACCGGTGATCCCATGCATACCGGAACAATACTTCCATCCTGTACATTGGTTGCAATAGCTGCGGAAATCTCTGCTACGGAGAAGGTATCTCCCTCGAAATAACGGTCCATAAACTCTTCGCTTGTCTCTGCAACAGACTCCATCAGAGTTTCATGATATTTCTCAAGATATTCTGTCAGATAATCCGGAACCGGGCATTCTTCCTTGCCGGCCTTGTCAATATATCTTCTTCCTGCCTGCTTCACAACATTGACATAACCTACAAACTTACCATCCTCACGGATTGGGAAATGAAGAGGAGCGATTCTCTTGCCGTACAGCTCTGTCAGCTCTTCCACGACCTCACGATAGCTGACATCATCCACGTCCATATCTGTAACAAAGATCATTCGCGGAAGCTTATATTTCTCGCAGAGATTCCATGCTTTCTGTGTTCCTACCTGGACACCGGCCTTACCGGAAACAACGATGATCGCTGCATCTGCGGCGCTGACTGCCTCTTCAACTTCTCCCACAAAATCGAAGTATCCGGGAGTATCCAGTACATTTACCTTCATCTTGTCCCATGGTACCGGATCAGAGAAGTTGTGATGGAAAAATGTCTCTTTATTTCTTCCTTGTCATAATCGCTGACAGTATTGCCATCCTCAACACGTCCGAGTCTGCTTGTCATACCTGCCAGATAAGCCATTGCCTCAGCCAGTGTTGTTTTGCCTGCGCCACCATGACCTAATAGGACTACATTTCTGATTCGGTCTGTTCTGAAAACGTCCATATGTAATACCTCCCTGTTTGTCTTACTTAATATGTTCACATTTTACTAAATTTCCATGCAAATTTCAAGTATTTTATTCAATTTTGACAACTTTTTTTTCAGAAAGTTTTTCACATTATCGTCAATTAATACAGAACAGTCGTCTTTCTTTCAGAATTTCCGGTTTACATACTTTTTCACGGCATCCACAGAACGGTTCAGTACCAACTCTTCCGGAAAATCCAGTTTGGTCAGAAGGTCTCTGGCAAGATCAAACTCCCCGATCAGAAGGTCAAAATGGGCATCACTGTCCATAACCACAGGTACCCGATATTTTTTGCAGTATTCCAGCATGATGGTATCATTCTCCACTGCATTCTCACGGTTACAGTCAGGTCCATGGAGTGGTTGTTCAGTTCCAGGACTTTACCGTATTCTCTGGCTCCCTGTACAAGCGCCTCATAATCGATATCGTATCTTCCGTCATCCGGATGTCCGATGATATTGACACACGGATTCTTCATAGCATTAAGATAGGCCTCCGTATTCTCCTGCCTGCTGCCTGGTCTGATGCATGGAACATGAAGACTTGCAATGACCACGTCCAGCTTCTCCAGGGTTTTCTGCTCAAGATCTACCGTTCCCGCCGCATCCAGGATATTCACCTCCGAACCCAGAAGCAGCTGGATCCCATACATTTCACGGGGTACTACCTTTATATTCTGAAAATAAAACTTATGACAGGTTCCCGGCATTTTCGGTGCATGCTCTGTGATCCCCAG
>ENA-OQAZ01000107-OQAZ01000107.1-human-gut-metagenome-genome-assembly--contig:-NODE-107-length-41427-cov-2.337821_pt1 | contig 41427 bp, 51 predicted proteins | sample MGYA00242737_ERZ504531 | MGnify/ENA primary metagenome ERZ504531 (study PRJEB26092, sample SAMD00036244) | human gut metagenome | host: Homo sapiens | study: EMG produced TPA metagenomics assembly of... | reverse complement strand
CGTCTTCACCGTGGTTGGGCGCTGGCGTCGTGGCAGGTGCCGGCGTTGCCGTCGCGGCTCAAGTCGCGCCAGCGCGTGCGCTGATATGCGCTCAATCGCTGAAACAATAAGCGAAAAAAACGAAATAAGCGGGCATTCGCGGAAACCATCCGTGGATGCCGCTTATCGTGCCTTTCCATACTTTTTAGGGGTGAAGGTTTTGCACGGGGCAATACGGGATCGAAGCGGGTGAAATCCGGTACCAAACGGCGAAATCCGGCATGAAAAAGGTATCCGCAGGTGGCGAGTAGGTGGCAAAACAGGCGTCAACCAAAGCAATCATACAGGGGTTGCAGGTGGGGGCATCTCACGACAATGGCACCCTACAATCGCAAGCACATCCATGAAAACAGTGGAAAGGCGGGTGTCATGGCACGAGGTGGGGGAGCGTTCAGCGACGAGGAAATCCAACTATTGCGCGGACTGCCAGCGGTCGCCAACGTAACGCGCAATCGCATCACCTACGCCGATTCGTTCAAGCAAGTGTGCACCATCCGCTACTTGACAGGCGAATCGCCAACCAAAATCTTCCGGGAAGCGGGACTTCCGCCGGATCTCATCGGATACAAGCGCATCGAACGGTGTGTGGATCGTTGGAAAACGTCGGCCATCAAATCCGTGACCGGCAGCGGCAACATGAGCGACAGCGAGATCATCGCGCAACTCGTCAACCGGTATGAGCATGCGTTCGTGATGAGGCACAACCTCGATAGCATCACCAACAGGACGATGGAACATATTCCCGTCAAAGCGCAAGGCGACGACGGCATCGACGTGGGAACCGCGAGCATCATCATCAAACAGCAGGCGCGCCGTATCGACGAACTGGAGCGCGCGAACGCCGAACTGCGCGGGCAAATCGCCGCCACCGCCTGACCCAGACCATCGTTATGCCGCGTAAGTGTCTGATTCTGCAGAATCGGACAAGTACACAGGCAAAAACGGGTCTCAGTTGTCCGTTTCTGGTGAATCGGACAAGTAATGCGGCGAACGTGCGTTGCGGATGTCCGTTTCTCCAGAATCGGACAACTGGAGTACTGAAAGTGTGCTGTGGATGTCCGTTTTTGCAGAATCAGACAAGCGAGGCGCGATTTGTGTCGGACAGTTGGGCGTATCTCACTTATATGGCAGATTTGCTCATGCGTCATGAGCCATTTCGCTATATATGGCAGTCAGCTGCGGAAATACGCCCAAAACGTACCCCCTAAGTGGTGTTTTGCCGTGAGCAAGTGCCATATATAAGCGAGAAAGTAGCGGTCAACCTCGTGAATCTGCCATATATAGGCGAGATAGGGCGGCAGGGGGTATGGCGAGGCGAAAATACGGGAATAAGGTGGTCAGCTGGGCACGGTTGACCACAAACGGGATGCGCCAGTGCCGCAAAATCTGCGTACGTGCCCAAAAACAAAGCTTCGGCGGGCGCAATGTGCGGTTCGCGGGGTAGGGTAGTGAACATTATGACTTCCGAGAACACCAATTCCGCGGGCTCAAGCGCCGCGCACATCAAATCCGTCGAAAGCCTCGACCAAAGCAACGAAATGGAGCGAGGCCTGAAAAACCGCCACGTCCAGTTCATCGCCATCGGCGGCACCATAGGCACCGGCCTGTTCCTAGGCTCCGGCAAGTCGATCGCACTGACCGGCCCGAGCATCATTTTCGTGTACATCGCGTTGGCCTGATTATGTTCCTGCTGATGCGTGCCATCGGCGAAATGATGTACAGCGATCCTAGCCAGCACACGTTCATCAACTTCATCACGCGCTATCTCGGCCGCGGGTGGGGCAAGTTCGCCGGCTGGACGTATTGGATCGTGCTCATTCTGACCGGCATGACCGAAATCACCGCCGTAAGCACATATTTCGTAACGTTCTTCGGCACATTCGGCATAGACTGAACTCGTGGAAGTGGTTGATCGAACTGTGCTTCCTCGTAGCGCTCACCGGCATCAATCTGATTGCGGTGAAAGTGTTCGGCGAGGCGGAATTCTGGTTCTCCATGATCAAGATCACGCTGATCGTCGGTCTGATCGTCACCGCCATCGTGATGCTGATCATCGGCTTCAGCTACCCCGCCACGCACATCGAAGGCGTGGACGGCACGGTGTCGGGTGCCACGGTGCGCCTTACGAATATCACCGACGGCTTCCAGCTCGCGCCGAACGGTTGGATGAACTTCTTCATGAGCTTCCAAATGGTGTTCTTCGCCTACCAGCTCATCGAATTCGTGGGTGTCACGGTGTCGGAAACGCAGAATCCGCGCGAGGTGCTGCCGAAGGCCGTGAACGAGCTGATCATGCGTATTCTGATCTTCTACGTGGGTGCGCTGATCGCGATCATGGCTATTGTGCCCTGGCGTAACTTTCACGAGAATTCCGATGGCTCGTTCGGTTCGCCGTTCATCATGGTGTTCAAATATGCGGGTCTTGATTGGGCCGCGCCCTGGTGTTCTTCGTGGTGATTACGGCTGCCGCGTCGGCGTTGAATTCGCTGATTTATTCGGCCGGTCGTCACTTGTATCAGCTTGCTTCGGATTCCGAATCGCCTGCGATGGCGCGTTTGGCTGAGGTTTCCGACCACAAGGTGCCTGCGAAGGCGATCGTCGCTTCGGGTTGCATGATTCTGTTCTCCCCGATCATCAACGCGATTCCGGGTATTTCCGGCGCGTTCGTGCTATTCGCTTCGGCCGCCAGCGCTGTGGTGATTTTCATTTACGTGCTGACGATGCTCGCCACCACAGGTATCGTCAGAGCAGCGATTTTCTACCGGACGGTTTCGTCATGCCCGCTTGGCAGGTGTTTGATTGGATTGCGATCACGTTCTTTGTGCTCGTGTATGTCACGTTGTTCCTGTCGACGGACACGATTGGTTCTGCGATTGCCGGTCTGATTTGGCTGGTTGCGTTTGGCGGATATTGCCTGCTACACGAACGATTCCAGAATCGCGATCTTAAGGAAGCCTTGCAGCAGTAACGTTTGCAGGTAACGCAGGATACAAGTAAGGGGCGTTTGCCGAACGTGAGTGCATCACGTACGTTCGGCAAACGCTCCTTTCAGCATGGTCTTTGCGCGAATCCCCATTACGGGATCCAGTGCAAATCAGCCGATGTAGTCGGCCTCGTTCGTCGGGCTGGACGGCACGGCATGATCTTCCGTAACCTTGCCCAAGCCAGACAAATACGCTTCACGACCCGCTTCGATCGACTTCTTGAACGCGCGTGCCATCAGCGGAATATTGCCGGCGGAAGCGATGGCCGTGTATGCCATCACCGCGTCCGCGCCCATTTCCATGGCTTCCGCAGCCTGGCTCGGACGGCCAATACCAGCGTCGATGATCACCGGAACATTGGAGTTCTTGATGATCACTTCAATGAAATCGCGTGCACGCAGACCCTTATTCGAGCCGATCATCGCGCCCAGCGGCATTACGCAAGCCGCACCCGCGTCTTCAAGACGCTTCGCCGCAATCGGATCGGGGAACATGTACGGCATGACCACGAAGCCTTCTTTTGCCAGCTGTTTCGTGGCTTTGATGGTTTCCTCATTGTCGGGCAGCAGATACTTCGCCTCATGTTCGATCTCCACCTTCACGAAGTCCGTCTGGCAGACTTCGCGCGCGAGACGGGCAATGCGCACCGCCTCTTCGGCATTGCGTGCGCCGGACGTGTTCGGCAGCATGGTGATGCCTTTCGGAATGTAATCGAGCAGATTGTTTTCGGTGGTACGGCAGCGACGCAACGCCATGGTGACGATCTGCGTGCCCGCGTTCTCAATGGTCGCCTTGATGAGGTTCAGATCGTAGCGGCCGGAACCGAGAATGAAGCGGCTCGTGAACTTGTGTCCGCCGAGGATCAACGGATCGGCGTCGCCGGTGGCGATTTCGTCATACGCGTGCGCATCCGGTTCCGGCAGCAGTGCGGTGTTCGTGGTGGTGCCGACCAGCTCGTCGAGCGTGGCGTTTGGTGCCGCCGCGAAGTCCTTTTCCGCGGTGGTGATCGTGTTTTCGGTGCTCATGGTTAATCCTTACTATGCGATCAGTGTCGTGTTATTCGTTGTAATTTGCGATTGCAATTGCAATTGCGTTTGTGTTTGCGTTTCGCTGTCAGGCGTCTTCTTCGCCGAGAATCAAGCGAGTGATCATATTGGCTTCATGGCAGGCGACCACACCCACGCGCGGTGCCATCAGACCAGCGCCCGGCACCGGAGCGGTTTCGCCGTCGCCGCAGAAGTAGAAATTCTTCGAAACGCGACGAGTATTCACCAAATTGGAACTGCGGAATCCCGCCATTCCAGAAGCGCTCACCAGCTTCTTGTCCGGCAGATTCTCAAGCACGGCATTCACCAGCATCGTCTTGTTTTCCGGCACGTCGAACGCTTCGCAAATAATATCCTCATTGTCGAACAGCGTCGGCACGTTCTCGTCGGTCACTTTCACGGTATCAATGGTGATATCGATAAAAGGATTGATCTGACGCAAGTTACTGCGCAATGCTTCCGTCTTGTACTGCCCAAGATCCTTCAAAAAATACTGCTGACGATTCAGATTCGTCATATCCACGCGATCAAAATCAATCAAATGCAGGTGACCGACGCCAATGCGGGTCAACGCCACCGCAATGGTCGATCCGAGGCCGCCGCAGCCGCAAATGGCCACGTGCGCCGCGTCGAACTTGTCTTGCGTGGCTGCGGTATGACGGTCGAGCAGGGCCGCACGGATTTCTTCGCGGCTGACGAGCGTGGTCGGGTCGGGCTGGTTGTCGAAAGCGTGCTGGCGGGCGTCGATCTGCGCCTGCGATGCGGATGGTTCAAAAGTCATGGTTGTTCTCGTATTCTCGTATTCTCGTTTTCCGTTCGTGCGTTGTTTTTGCCGGGTTGGTTGTGTTTTGTATGTTCTTGCGATTGTTACGCGTGCATTGCGCCGGTCGTAATCGTAAGAAACTTTGAAAGTGGTTCAGCCGCCCTGCACGAACGTGACGATTTCCAACGTATCGGTGCCCTTGAGCTGCGTCTGCGCACGCTGGGTGCGAGGCACGATCTCACCATTGAGCTCGACAGCCACGCGGTCGGCGCGCAGGCCCTTGCTTTCGATCAGTTCGGCCACGGTGATTGGCGTGGCGACGTTCTCTTCCTTACCGTTGATGATCATTGCGGTTCCCTTCTGTGTCTGTCGTGACACATGCTTCCTGCACTCCAAATGTCTGTTTCTGGTGAATCGGACATCCGGAGGTTCATTGTTGGTCTTTAAATGTCCGATTCTGCAGAATCGGACACGCACGGCATCTATTTCAGTCCACGGATGTCCGTTTCTGGTGAATCGGACACGTAGGCGCTTATTTGAGCCGCTTGTGCGTCCGTTTCTGCAGAATCGGGCACTCAAGGTTGGTACGAAAAAAGGGTCGCCGAAGGAACCGTACCCTATGAGGTGGTGCGCCCCTCCGTGACCCTAATCACGCGATATTCGGTTATCGCGAACGGAAGATGAGATACGTCTTGCGGCGTGAACAACCCGTCTCCTTACGGCGGCATTACCCGCATCAAGTCCTCGGTCGAAGCTCTATGAGCTCCCTCTCAGCCTTTCGGCTCCCGTTCGGTTGTGCCTTCATCTTCGCGCACGCGCCCGACAAGCTTGCGCCGGTTCACGTTGGGCTAGTCTTGATGTGAACATGTGCGAATCGGCTGAGTGCTTGCAAGGAAGGGGAAGATGATGATGGACGGCGAGTTGGCAGGATTTGCGATTCCTCGGCTTGGTATGGGAACGATGGCTTTGGCGATTGAGGGGCGCCCGGATCGCGATACCGCGATTCGTACGATTCATGCCGGTTTGGACGCGGGTGTTCGCTATTTGGACACGGCTTGGTCATATTATCTGCCGAGCGAGCCTGGCACCGGCACTGCGGAAGACCTTGGCTACGGCGAAAAGTTGGTGCGTGATGCGCTCACTTCGTGGAATGGCCCCCGAGATGAAGTGCTGGTCGCCACCAAAACCGCTATCGCCGTACTTGCGAGGCCGTCGCGGCCACTGATGGCACGTATGCGGTGGGTGCTGATGAGAGTCGCCCGCAAAGTCAGCGTTTGCAGGCCGAAGGCAGCCGTTACGGTTGGATTGCCGACTCCCGCCCCGAAACCATGATTCGTGACGCCAAGGAATCCGCACTGCACTTGGGCGTCGATACGCTCGACCTGTTGTATTCGCATGGCCCCGACCCCGCGGTGCCTTACGAAGACCAATGCGGCGCGTTGAAACAGCTGCTCGACGAAGGCGTGATCAAATATGCGGGCATTTCCCGTGTGAATAACGAGCAGATCGATCTTGCGCGCGGCATTATCGGCAGCGGCTTGGTCGCCGTGCAAAACCAGTTCTCGCCGTCGCATCCCGATCCGGAACATACGATGGAGCATTGCGCCGAATTGGGGCTCGCTTTCGTCTGTTGGTCGCCGCTCGGCGGATTCCTCGATACGTTCGATCAGAGCGCGTACGATCCGTTCCGCACGGTTGCCGCGCAACGTGGTTGCTCCTACCAGCGTGTGGTGCTGGCGTGGGAATTGACTCGTTACGAACGTCTGTTCACCATTCCCAGCGCTCGCAATCCGCAGGAAATCAACGATTCCTTCGCTGCAACGCAACTTCAGCTCACTCAAGAAGAGCTTGCGATGCTTCCATGCTGATTATCGTTTCCTTTTTTGGGCGTTCCTGTACTTGCACGTTGCGATCGAAAAATGTTTACAGTAAAAGATATTATCGAGACATAACTGATGGGCATCGAATAAGGCGAGGTGAAGCGTGGGCTTCGAGCGGGAGTCGTTTGACAAGCTGATGAAAGTGGTCTGGGGTAAGAAGTCTCAGATGCAGCAGCGATGTCGCGTGATTCCAAGGGCGAGCCATTCATTATTCGCGAGCTTGAGTTCAAGGGCGCGCAAACGCCCTCGCAGTTGGCTACCGCGTTGAAGGTCACGTCGCAGGATCTCCACACTGCTGGCTGCGCTGGAAAAAAAGGGTCTGATTGAGCGTGAGGTCGATCCCAACGACCGACGCATTGTGCATGTGAATCTTACCGAGCAGGGGCGGGCGAAGGCCAAGCAGCAGCGCGAGGATATGCGCGACGCCGTCTGCTGGGTCTTTTCGCAGATGGGGGAGCGTCGCACGCGCGAATTCGTGGATCTTACCGAGGAATTTGCCACATACGTGACCATCTGCATCCCTGGCCAGCCCCGTCCCACCGCCGAAGAAGTAAGCAAGCCTTCGCAAAAGCCGAATCTGAAGATCCTGCGTAGGGACTGCCTACCACGTAAGCGTGCGACCGGCATGCGCCGCTCGCGACTGTAAGCTTGGCCAAACGGCTTGAGTGTGTCGCGAATGGTATATGTTGGCCGCGCGCGACCGAGCTGAGAAGAATCGCTCTCAGCAAATACACAGAAATATGAGATTGTCTTACACTGTAAGTAATTAAATATCGTAAGACAATTCAATAGGACTTATGTAAATCATTAATCGCAATTCGATCAACTCATGTAGTTGATCCAACCAATCCATCAATCGCAAAAACTTCAAACGCAACACAAGAGAAGGAATCCAAGCATGTTCCGCATTATGCGATACCTCTCCAAAGCGGAGATAGGCCAGATGCTCATTGCACTGGTCAGCATCGTCGGGCAGATCTGGCTTGACCTGACCCTGCCGGACTACATGTCCGACATCACCACCCTCGTGGAAACCCCCGGCAGTGAAATGCACGATATTTGGATCGCCGGCGGCAAAATGCTGCTTATTTCGCTTGGATCGGCAGCATGCGCCATCATCACCGGCTATTTCGCGGCACGCATCGGCGCATCGTTCAGCCAGCGTCTGCGTTCCATGGAATTCCGCAAGGTAGAATCGTTCGGACCGGCTGAAATGAGCCGATTCTCCACAGCCTCGCTGATTACGCGTTCCACGAACGATATTACGCAGATTCAGATGTTCATCACCATGGGATTGATGATGATTGTCAAATCGCCGATTATGGCGGTTTGGGCCGTCTGCAAGATTGCGGGAGACGGTCTCGAATGGACGCTCGCCACCGGCATCGCGGTAGTGGTGCTGCTGGTCTCCATCACGATCCTCATGGTTCTCGTCATGCCGAAGTTCAAGTCCATGCAGCGACTGACCGATAACATCAACCTTGTGGCGCGCGAGAACCTCACCGGCCTGCGCGTGGTGCGCGCCTACAATGCCGAGGATTACCAGGAAGCCAAGTTCACCAAGGCCAACAAGGAACTCACCGACACCCAGCTGTTCACCAACCGTGCCATGGCCTTCATGATGCCGTTGATGAACACCATCATGAACGGTCTTATGCTTGCCGTGTACTGGATCGGCGCCTACCTGATCGACGCGGCCGACGCGGCCGACAAGCTCACCACCTTCTCCAACATGGTGGTGTTCTCCAGCTACTCCGTGCAGGTGATCATGAGCTTCCTGCTGATGAGCATGGTGTTCGTGCTGTGGCCGCGAGCGGACGTGTCCGCACAGCGCGTGCTCGAAGTGCTCGACACCGAACCGCTGATCACCGACGGCACCCGCAGCGATGCTGGCGAAGCAGGCAAGCAGGGCGAAATCGAATTCCGCAATGTTTCCTTCACCTACCCGGATTCGCGTGAAGCCATGCTCGAAGGCATCAACTTCACTGCCAAGAAGGGCGAAACGGTCGCGTTCATCGGCTCCACCGGCTCCGGCAAATCCTCGCTCATCAACCTCGTGCCGCGTTTCTATGACGCGACGCAAGGCGAGGTGCTCGTCGACGGCGTGAACGTGCGCGACTACACGCTCAAGGCATTACGAGACAAAATCGGATATGTGCCGCAACAATCCTTCCTGTTCAAAGGCACGATCGCATCCAATGTCAGCTATGGCGACAATCCGCTCGACACCACCGATGCGGCATCGTCGACATGGCCGATACCTCGACCGCGGCCGGCAGAAAGCGCGAAAAAGAGCTGATCGCAACGCAAAACGAGCATCGCACACTCACTTCGGAACAGCGCGCCGACGTGCGCAACGCATGTGAAGTTGCACAGGCGACCGAATTCATCGCAACCAAGGAAAAGCAGTACGATTCCGCGATTTCGCAGGGTGGATCGAACGTGTCGGGCGGGCAGAAACAGCGTCTGTCGATTGCACGTGCCGTCTATCGTCATCCGGAAATCTGATTTTCGACGATTCCTTTTCCGCACTTGATTTCAAAACCGACCGTGCCGTACGCGACGCGCTCGCCAAGGAAGCGAAAGATTCTACCAAACTGATTGTCGCGCAGCGCATCGGCACCATTATGGACGCCGACCGCATCGTGGTGCTCGACGACGGCAAGGTGGTCGGCCAAGGCACGCATAGCGAACTGCTGGAAAACTGCGATGTGTACCGTCAGATTGCGCAGTCTCAGCTGAGCGAAGACGAATTGAACGGCGGCAAGTCGGGCGAAAGCAAGCTGCCGGGCGAAACCGGCAAACCGATTGAAACCGGCAAGCCGTCCGTCGAAAGCGAATTGAACGAAAGCGAGGGTCGCTGATATGCCAGGAGGACCTATGGGACGCGACCGCGGAGCCGTTGAAAAACCGCAGGATTTCGGTGGTGTGATGAAGAAACTGGTGCATTTCTGCCGCCACTACATTCCCGCCATCATTGTGGCGCTCGTATTGGGCGCGATCGGCACGGTATGCCAGATCGTCGGTCCGGACAAGCTCAAGGACATGACCAACGAGATCGCCAAAGGCCTGCCTGCGCTAGTCAATGGCAAGCCGGTGCTCGGTGCGATCGACATGGACGCGGTCACGCACATCGCATGGCTGCTGGTGGCGCTGTATGTGGGGTACGCGGTGCTGTGCTACGTGCAAAGCTGGATGATGGCGAACGTCACGCAGCGCACCGCACAGGAGCTGCGCGAAGCCATCAGCGTGAAGATCAACAAGCTGCCGCTCAAGTATTTCGACAAGGTCAGCTACGGCGATGTGCTCAGCCGCATCACCAACGATGTGGACGCCATCGGCCAGACGCTCGGCCAGTCGGTCGGCTCGCTGATCACGTCGGTCACGCTGTTCGTGGGCGCGCTCATCATGATGTTCTACAACAATGTGATTATGACGGTGTGCGCCATCGCTTCCAGCCTGGTCGGTCTGCTCATCATGGGCGCAATCATGAAGGTTTCGCAGAAGTACTTCTCCCGTCAGCAGATCGCATTGGGCGATGTCAACGGTCACGTCGAAGAGATGTACGCCGGCCACACCGTGTCAAGGCGTATTGCGGCGAGGCTGATTCGATTCGCGTGTTCGAAAAGTACAACGGCGATTTGTACGATTCGGGATGGAAGAGCCAGTTCCTTTCCGGCCTGATGATGCCGTTGATGAATTTCGTCGGCAATTTCGGCTACGTGGTTGTGTGCGTGGTTGGCGCTGTGCTTGCGATGGATGGCAAGATCGAGTTTGGTGTGATCGTTGCGTTCATGATGTACATTCGACTGTTCACCCAGCCGCTTTCCCAGTTCGCGCAGGCATTCCAGAACCTGCAGCGTTGCGCGGCCGCTTCCGAGCGCGTGTTCAGTTTCCTTGAAGAGCCGGAGATGGCCGACGAATCCGACAAGCAGGCGCTGCTCGGCGTGAACGGCAAACCGGTGCGCGGTGACGTTGAGTTCAGTCATGTGAAGTTCGGTTACGATCCGAGCAAGACGATCATCAACGATTTCTCCGCTTCGGTGAAGTCCGGTCAGAAGGTTGCGATTGTTGGTCCGACCGGTGCCGGCAAGACCACGATGGTGAATCTGCTGATGCGTTTCTATGAGATTTCGGGCGGTTCGATTGCGATTGATGGTGTGGATACGAAGTCCGTGCCACGCTGGAACGTGCATGACCAGTTCTCCATGGTATTGCAGGATACGTGGGTGTTCCGTGGAACAGTGCGTGAAAACATCGCGTATTCGAAGCCGGACGTCACCGACAAGCAGATCGAGGACGCATGCAAGGCCGTGGGGCTGCACCACTACATCATGTCGCTGCCGAATGGCTATGACACAGTGCTTGACGACAAGGCCACGCTTTCGCAGGGTCAGAAGCAGTTGCTCACCATTGCGCGAGCCATGGTTGAGGATGCGCCGATTCTGATTCTCGACGAGGCCACCTCTTCGGTCGATACGCGTACGGAAGAGCTGATTCAGAAGGCCATGGACGCGCTGACCGTGGACCGTACGTCGTTCGTGATCGCGCACCGTCTGTCCACCATCCGCGATGCGGACATGATTTTGGTCATGAACCATGGCGACATCGTGGAAAGCGGTACGCATGAGGAGCTGCTCGCCAAGGGCGGCTTCTACGCCGACATCTACAACAGCCAGTTCGCCCTCACCGACTGATTCGCCGTTCTGGCTGGCTGATTCACAGAAGCCGCACGTCCCCAAAGGCGTGCGGTCTTTGTTTATTTCGGCTGGTATTCGGCTGTTATGCGGATCGCAGGAAGAGTTCGGCCGGGAAGTTGCGGCTGACTGCGATTTGGCGGGATTCGTCCAATGTTGCGTATGTGAAATCGAACGTGCGTTGCAGTTGTGCTACGTCGGAAACGAACAGGGCCGTGGCCAGGCCGTCCGCAACGGCGGTGGGGTAGTCGCGTACAAGATTGAGCGTTGCGTTTGCTGGAACGTATGCCCAGCTGGCTTCGGTCTGTTGCGCGGGCAGTCCGTCGATGGCATTGAGCAGATGATGAATGGCGATTTGGGTGCGCTCGTTGACTGCCACGTTCCAATGGCGTCGGCTGGGTGCGCTTGCGCACAACGCTCCGTTCGCAATATGTGCGATTCCGATTGCGTGGGACTGATCTTCCGGATCCTCAAGTGCGACGGAAATGGGCTGTTCCGCATGAATCAGCAAATCACCTCCCGCATCAATCACGAATTGTGACGACTGCAGCATGCGCCCGAGCAGATCGACGAGATAGCCTTTGCCGCAGCGCCGAAATCCAACTGCACCGCTCATGCGTTACCAATGTGGTTCCGTGGCGGGTCACATCGCGTCCCCAAACGGCGCGTCCGCGCAATGCGCCCAAATGTTCGGGCGCATCTTGTGTAACCGTGAAACTCAGCGACGCATCGTATCCAAGTCGAATCAAATCCTCGCCGACGCACGGATCAATCGCGCCGGAAGTGGCGGAAAATAGCGCATCGTACAGATCGAACAGCGGCGCGCACCAATCCGGAAAATCGAAACTTCCGCCATGCTCGGCCTTGCCGATCGCCGCAATCAGCGAATCATTGCGGAATCGAGACAGCACGTGTTCGTAATCCTCAATGAGCGATTCCATTGCGGAACGCACCTTGTCGTCGATCGGCGAATCCACGGAAATCACCATACCGGTGCCGAGCGCCCTAATAAAACGCCGTGACAAACGGCATGCGTTGCGTCAAAGAATCCATGCCTCCGATGCTACCCGCCCATTTCCTCCAGCTACTGGGGGAAATGGGACTTTCGCGATGGGCGCATGGTACAGTTGCCGGCAGGGCGTCAACATGGAGGTTGATATGGGGAACGTCGAGAATGCAAGTGCAGCCACGCGCACAACAAAAACGGTGAAGAGCCTGCCGATGCCCAAAGTCTGGGCTTTCGCCGTCGGCCAATTCGGCTGGGCGCTACTTTCCGGCATTATTTCGAATTGGCTCGTCTACTTCTACCAGCCTGACAGCGAAACCATCTCGCAAGGGCAAACCGTGTTCGTACCGCAAGGTCTTGCCGTACTCGGCGTGGTGACCGTAGTCGGCGGCATCACCGCGTTCGCCCGCTTCTTCGACGCATTCGTGGATCCGGCCGTGGCAAGTCTTTCCGACCGTTGCACATCAAATCCGGTCGTCGCATGCCGTTCCTCAAATTTGCGGCCCTTCCGCTCGCCTCGTCACCGTGCTGGTGTTTTGGAGTCCAATCAACGATACGAGCTGGATCAACGGCGCGTTCCTGTTCGTCACGGTGATCGGCTACTACATTGCGCTCACGTTCTACTGCACGCCCTACAACGCGCTGATCGCCGAGCTTGGTCACGATTCCAAACAGCAGCTCACCATCTCCACCGCCATTTCGTTCACGTGGGTGCCGGCACCGCCATTGCATACGTGGCACCGGTGATTTGGGCTGGTTTCGTGCCGGGCTTGGGGCGTGTGAACGCCATTCGTTTGACGTTCACCATCATGGCGGCCATCGCATTCGTGTGCATGCTGGTTCCGCCGCTCACCATCAAGGAACGCGATTACGTCAACTCGCAGCCCACGTCCGAATCGACCATCGAATCGTTGAAGCAGACGTTCGGCGACGGCGAATTCCGCAAGTTCGTCTGCTCCGACGTGGTCTATTGGGTTGCGATCACTACATTCCAGACTGGTTTGCCGTTCTTCGTGACAAGCCTGCTCAAACTTCCCGAGACCACGACCACCATCTATTTCGTGCTCATGACCGCAGTGTCGGTGCTGTTCTACATGCCGGTGAATGTATTGGCGAATCGTGTTGGCAAGAAGCGGATTCTGCTGGTCGCTTTCGTGATTTTCACATGTGCGTTCGCGTTTGCGGGCGCGCTTGGCTCCGGTCTGCTCGCTGCGATTCCGCCGATGGCGCAGGGCTTGATTCTCTCGATTGTCGGCGCGATTCCGATGGCCGCGTTCGGCATTCTTCCGCAGGCGATTGTTGCGAATATTGCCGACGCGAGCTCGAAAACGACCGGTCAGGATCGTCAGGGCATGTTCTATGCGGCTCGCACGTTTGCGATGAAGATGGGTCAGTCGGTGGCGATGCTGTTGTTTACCGGCGTGAGCACGATTGGCATGGCGTCGGGCGCCGGCTATCGCATTGCGGCTGTTTGCGCCGCGGTATTGTGCGGCATCGGCGGTGTGGTGTTCGCGTTCTACAACGAACGCAAGGTGCTTGACGTGCTCGAATCCTGATTCCGTCCATGCGCCCGCTGGCCTCACGATTTTGTTTTCGTTGCTTTTTCGGAATCGTGAGGTCACTAGGGCGGAATCGTGAGGTCAGAAAGTCCAGCTCCATCCCAAATCCCCCAATTCCCGAATCTTCCAATCGCACGAATATGCATGGAGAGGAACGGCGAAAGCGCCTCAAAAATCACTATGTGAGACGACTCGCGCGGATTACAGAAAAGAAGAATGGCGGAATTCCGCCATTTTAAAGGTTTCTACAACAAAACTGCCAAAAAATCAAGACTGTTCTTTCGATTTTTTTCGTTTTATCTTGTGAAGTCGGTGCGCACTGTGCGTATGGCAAAGGTGGCGCACTCGTGAATCGGATTGTGAACGGCTGAGAGAGGAAGCGGTCTTATGTCATCCTGCGATACGCAGCGGGCTACAAGTGTGTCCGGTCGCTTGTCGCGTTCATTGCGGCATTGATGATCGCGTTGACCACGCTTTTCGCGACTACTGCAGTTCCGCAGCCGGCAATTGCCGCCGATGACGGTCAAACGAATTTTGATTCCTGACTGCCGCTGCGAAGAACATCGAAGACCAGCTTGCGACTGCCGAAAAAGACTACAATGACGGCAATTACGGTCAGGCTGGCACCGATTTCCAGACTGCGCATTGGATCGGTTACGACGCATCCAACTTCTCGAAAGTCGTCAACGACACCATCAGTGCCGACAAGCAGAAGGAACTGCTGCAGCAATTCACCGATCTTGAAGGTCTTGCCTACCAGCAGGACCAAGGCGACGCCATCGCAGCCAAAATCGACGCGCTGACCGCCGAAATCAACGCAACCGCGCAAACGCTTGACGCGAACGCCGACCTCGCCAATCCTAAGGAATATGCGAAGCAGCGTGCCGCGCAAACCGCGGAAGAGCGCAAGAAGCTCGACGCGGCCAAGAAGAATTCATCCAAAGGCAAAGGCGACCGCACGTGGAGTGAGGTTGCCAGCGAAATGACCGTCATTCTCGACCAGGCATACGAGGCTGCCGCTGCCGGCAAGGGCGACGAAGGTGCCACGCTGGTCAACAACGCCTACTACCAGTACTACGAGAAGCTCGGCTTCGAAAAGAACGTGATGAACGTGATTTCCGGCGATCGTGTTTCGCAGGTCGAATACCAGTTCAAGATGACTCGTAAGATCATGCGCGACGGCGGTTCCGACAAGGAAATCAAGCAGCATGTCGACGATTTGAAGAGCTGGCTCGTGGAAGACGCGGCCACCCTGGACGGTGGCGCGTCCGGCAATGTCAACGGCTTCACCAAGCTCGTCACCAGCTCCGCCGGCCAGGCGTTCCTCATTCTGATCCGTGAGGGCCTCGAAGCGCTGCTGGTGGTGGCCGCAGTGATCGCCTACCTGGTGAAGTCCGGCAACAAGCGTTTCGCCAAGTGGATCTATCTTGGTGTGGTCGCAGGTCTGGCCGGTTCCGGTTTGGTCGCCGTACTCTTCACGTTCCTGTTCGGCGGTTCCGGCCCGGTTCAGGAGATTTCCGAAGGCGTGTGCGCGCTGATCGCCACTCTCATGCTGCTGTGGACCAGTAACTGGATGCTCAACAAGAGCTCCGTGGAAGCGTGGAACAACTACATCAGGAACAAGACCGAAGCGGCTGTGGCCGGCGCGCAAAGCAAGGTCGAATCCGGTCAGAGACTGGGCTTGGGCATGATCACCTCGCTTGCCATGCTGAGCTTCCTCGCCGTGTTCCGTGAGGGCGCCGAAACGGTGATCTTCTACGAGTCCATCTACTCCATGAGCCAGGATGCGCACGGCATGTGGGTTGGCGGTCTGGCCGCCGCCGCGGTGCTGATCGTTATCTTCCTGATTCTGCGATTCACTTCGGTGAAGATTCCGATCGGCCTGTTCTTCCTCGTCACTTCGATTGTGATGGCCGCATTGGTTGTCATTTTCGCGGGTGGCGGCATCCATGCGCTCATCGAGGGTGATCTTATTGAAGGCACCTACTTGAGCAGCGTGCCAACTAACGATTGGATCGGCTTGTATCCGTACGTCGAAACGATCACGGCGCAGGTGATTGCCGCGATCGCGGTGGTTGTGCTGTTCGTGGTCGGTTTCATCAAGAAACACAGGATGAAGTTGGCCGCGCAGGCGGAACAGGCTAAGTAAGCGCCAATCAATAATCACAAGTAAAGATTTAGAGATTTCCATAAGTTTCCAACGTTCCTCAAGGAACCAAAGAAAAGGAAGAGAACACAATGAAGAATAAGAAGATCGCCGCCCTGCTCGGCATCCTGTTGGCAGGCTCCATGGCCTTCTCCCTGTCCGCATGCGGCAATTCCAACGATTCCGCATCCGATGCCAAGTCCGACACCTCCACTTCGGACACCACCGACAAATCCAGCGATTCCAGCGCTGATGACAGCAACGGCGCCGGCTTCGAAGAGATTCAGGTCGACGAGAAGCACTCCGATCAGGATGTTGACGCTCTGACCGTCAACGCCGTGTACTTCCAGCCGATCGATATGGAACCGTCCGGTATGGGCCTGAAGGCTGCCGACGCTTCCTTCCACCTGGAAGCCGACATCCATGCCAACGAGAAGGGCACCGAGCTCGGCTATGGCAAGGGCGACTTCGTGCCGGACCTCACCGTGAACTACGAGATCATCAACAACGCGAACAACGAGACCGTTGGTTCCGGTACCTTCATGCAGATGAACGCTTCCGACGGCCCGCACTACGGCGCCAACGTCAAGCTCGACGAGGCTGGCTCCTACAAGCTCGTGCTGAAGATCGATCTCCGGAGAAGAAGGGTTGGATGCTGCATGTTGATCCGGAAACCGGCGTTAAGGGCCGCTTCTGGACCGAGCCGCTCGAGGTCACTTTCCCGGAGTGGAACTACACCCCGCAGGAGTGGTGATCTGAAACGTGAGTTCCGGCACATGCCAAGCGAAATGGTTTGGATGTAAGCCTGAATTCATGTTGAGATTCAACTCGTGGTTAACGCCGTTCACGTATCGCGAAACGTATGCAAGTAGCGCGAATATGGGTACGCGTTCGCGGTTGCCTGGATAGTCGTTCGACGCACTCAAGGCCGGTTGGCCGAGCCTACGGTCGAACAACCATCCAAGCAACCGCTCGTCTTGCGTTTGAGGGGATACGCTTTTGGGAGATAACGCGCTTTTGGGGGAATCTTGGTAAGGGGGTTCCTTTTGTGTGCCGAATTCACTAGGCTTTGACAGGGATATATAACGAAAGGTGTGAGATGCTGACGCAGTACGTCACGGTGTTGCAGGGAACGCTGGCACCGGCTTTGCTGATTATGGCGCTGAACGTGATGCTCACGGTCGGTGAGGGGCGTGACAAGCCGTTGAGCGCGTACTGGCGTCTTGCGGGCTTCATTATTGGATTCGCGGGTGCCATTGTGTTCGCCGCGTTGCGTGCATCCGCGATGATCAATCAGCGTACGTTCGTCAATTACCCCACGTTGTGGTGTTGTGTGATTTTCGATATCGCAGTGTTCGTTGTTGTGCTGTTCGCACGTCGCATCACTACGAATTGGCATGATCATCGCGCGTTGCTCGATATTGCGAATGCGATTGGCGCTCTTGCGATTGCCGCCACCACCTTCCGTGCGTTGCCTGATGTTATTTTGCGTTTGACGATTTTCGTGGAGCCAGGAGATCCGATCTTCACTTCGGATATGCTGCTTCGTGCGCTTGGTTTCGCATTGGGTGCGGCCACTGCGATTGTTGCAGCGTTGATTTTCCGTACGATGCGTTCCACTGCGATTCGTTGGTCGTTCACCACGGCCGTGCTGCTGCTGATTGCGCTGCTGTTTGTCTCGCATTTCACTGATCTTGCGCAGATTCTGCAGTCCAAGCGCATCGTTCATTTCCCTACGGAAGCGTTCCTGGCGTTGGTGTGGTGCATCAATCATCAGCGTCATATGGTCATTGCCATGGTGTTGGTGTTCATCATTCCGGTGGTCGCCAGCATTGTGATGGGCTTCAAAATCAAGCGGAAGGCGCCAACGAGGCCATTGTGCGATCGCATATCGCGTTCCGTCGCCGTGCGAAGGCGGCCGGCGCATGGAGTCTTGTTGCGATGATCGGCATTACGTTCGCGCTCACGTATGGTGTGGCGCAAACGAAGAAGGTCATTACGCTGTCTCCGCCTGAGGATTATTCGCTGAGCGACGGCGTGGCCACCATCAAATTCAGTCAGATCAACGACGGTCACCTGCATCGCTTCCAATACAAGGCGAAAGATGGCACGGTAATGCGTTTCATCATCATCAAAAAGAATGGTGGAGCGTACGGTGTCGGTCTTGACGCATGCGATAACTGCGGTGACGCGGGCTATTACGAGAAGGATGGCAAGATCATCTGCAAGAAGTGCGATGTCGCCATCAACCTCGCCACTATCGGATTCAAGGGCGGCTGCAATCCTGTGCCGTTCGATTATCAGGTTGAATCCGGCAAAATCGTAATTCAAACTTCGACGCTCGACGCATTGTCGACGCATTTCCAGTGAGCGGAAAGAGGTAGTCATGTTCTTTTTTCGAATGATTTTCCGCTCGTTCAGCAGGCAGTTCAAACGCAGACTGCTGATCGCGGTCACCGTGTGCCTGTCGGCCACGGTCAGCGTGGCCATGCTGGGTGTGGTGTTCGACGTTGGAGACAAGCTAAACGCGGAACTGTCGACGTACGGTTCCAACATCACTGTGCAGCCCAAGGCCGATGCCGTCGTCAACGACCTGTACAACACGGGGGGTGACGCGAATAGCAACGCTTCCGGCACTTCCGAATCCGATCCGACCACATTTCTGAAGGAATCGGATGCACCGAAGATCAAAACCATCTTCTGGGCGTTCAACATCACGAATTTTGCCCCCGAACTTAATATCCATGCTGACGTGAACTGCGCGTCCGAATCGGTGGATTCCAGCTCCTGCAAGCTTCCGGCGTGCCGATCGTGGCACATGGTTCGCCAAGACCCTGCATATGGATTCCGGTGAATCCACGGTGGCGGGCATGAACGGCATGCGTTCGTGGTGGAAGCTTGACGGCTCCTGGCCGAAAGACGATAGCGCGCAAGGCCTGATCGGCACCACGCTCGCATCCAAACTCGGCGTGACCAAGGGAGATACCGTAACCCTCTACAAAACCACCGCCGACGGCAGCCGCAACAAGCAGCGGATCACCATCACCGGCATTTACGATTCCGGCGATAGCGACAACAATGCGATGTACATTCCGTCATCCACCGCGCAGGTGCTTGCGAATCTGCCTGATTCCATCGACAAGATCGAAGTCAAGGCTCTGACCACGCCAGACAATGATTTGGCGCGTAAGGCGTCGAAGAATCCGAATGCGCTCACGCAAGATGAGTGGGAAACATGGTATTGCACCGCGTACCCTTCGTCCATCGCCTATCAGATCGAAGAGGTCATTCCCGGTTCCGTAGCCAAGCAGGTGCGTCAGGTGGCCGCATTGCAGGGCGATGTGCTGCAGAAAACGCAGGCGGTGATGGTGCTGATGACCGTGCTTTCGCTGGTTGCGGCCGCTATCGCGGTGGCGAATCTGATGGCCGCCTCGATTGGTGAGCGCGGTTCAGAATTGGCGTTGCTGAAGGCGATTGGTGCCACCGATGGTGCGGTTTCTCGCCTGATGCTCGCTGAGACGGCTGTGATTTCGTTGGTTGGTGCGATTGTCGGTGCGCTGTTGGTTCCGGTGTTGCGCAGATTGTGGGACATGTGGTATTCGGTTCCGGCATTACGATGCGTCCGATGGTGTTTGTGCTGGTGTTTGTGCTGCTGACGCTTACCGTGCTGATCGCCTCGTTCTCGTCGATCCGTTCGATTCTGGGACTTAAACCTGCGGAGGTCTTGCATGGCCGTTGATTTCAACTTGGGTTCCGTAAACTCGGCCGCGGCTGCGGCCTCGGTCACGAACAGCGCACTGTGCTGTTCGTCTGCGGAGGTGTTGCATGGTAGGTGAGTTCAAGACAGTCCGTAAGGGGCATGAGATGACTAATCGCAAGATGTTCTTCACCATGCTGTGGGGCGCGGTGTTCCGCCGTCGTTCGCGGGCCGTTATGGCCGTGATCGCCTCCATGGTGGGCGCTGCCACGCTGTTCTGCCTTGCGGCGACGTGTATTGCCGTTCCACAGCAGATGAACGAGGAAATGCGTGCGTATGGCGCGAATCTTATCGTCACGCCGTCCGAATCAGCCGAAAAGTCCCACGGCATCGACACCGATACCGTCAAAGCGTTGAACCAGATGGTGAAAGGCTCGTACAGCGCCCGTTCCGCCGCTTACCGGTATGAAAGCGTGCGCATCAATTCTGCGCCATACACGCTGGCTGGCATCACAACCAAAGACGTGAAGGCGCTCAACCATCATTGGAACGTGACTGGCGATTGGCCCAGCAAAGGCAACGTGATGCTCGGCCGTGACGTGGCAGACGCGCTCGGTGTCTCCATCGGTTCGACCGTAACCATCGGCTACCGCGCATCCGACGATGCGCAGGATTCCGGCGCTCTTAGCCAAACCGAAGCGCAAGCCAAAGAAAACGGCCGCGTTTCGTCCGACATTATGGAAAACACCGGCACTGAATTCCGTGTCGGAGGCATCGTCGATACGGGCGGCAGCGAAGACGAAATCGTCTACGCGGTCAACGCTGACGTGGCCAAACTGGCCGGTTCCAAACGCGGAGCGGACGTGATCGAATATTCCGTCAATGCGGTAGGCAGCGAACTCAACGATGTCGTCAAATCGATCAATGCGAATCCGTCAACCGGCGTGAAAGCGCAGACCGTCACCAAAATCACCTCATCCGACACTCGTATCATCGCCATGCTGCAAACCCTGTTCTGGATCGTGTCGCTGGTCGTGCTCGTGCTGACGTTCGTGGGCGTGGGCACCACCATCAGTTCCATCGTGTCTCAGCGACGCAACGAAATCGGCTTGCGCAAGGCGTTAGGCGCATCCTCGCACGCCATCGGCATCGAATTCTATGTGGAATCCGCCATCTACGGACTGATTGGCGGCCTGATCGGCACTGCCATCGGCTACCTGCTGGCCCGCGTGCTGTGCGTATCCGTATTCGAACGTGCCATCGGCTTCAACTGGCTGTTGGGCGTCGCTTCGCTGCTGTTGAGCGTGCTCATCGCCGTCATCGCATCCATCCCGCCGGTTCGCCGCGCAACCCGTATCGACCCCGCCATTCGTTTGAGGAGGAATAATCATGAGTTCCGAACATACGTTGAATACGTTGCTTGAATTGGATCATATTTCCAAGATTTACGGCGATTTGCGTGCCGTCGACGATTTGACTTTGACCGTTCCGCAAGGTGAATGGCTTGCGATTGTCGGTTCGTCGGGTTCCGGCAAAACCACGCTGATGAACATGATTGGCTGCATGGACACGCCTTCAAAGGGTTCCGTCATGCTGGAAGGCCGCAAGTTGGAGGATTTGAACGCCAAGCAGCTTGCCGACGTGCGTAAGAACATGATCGGATTGGTGTTCCAGAAGTTCTATCTGGTACCGCATCTGACGGCTGTGGAAAACGTGATGGTGGCACAGTACTACCATTCCGTAGTCAACGAGCAGCAGGCGTTGGAAGCATTGGAGCGCGTCGGTCTGAAGGAGCGTGCCCACCATCTGCCCGGACAGCTTTCCGGCGGCGAACAGCAGCGTGTGTGCATCGCACGTGCGCTCATCAACTGTCCGAAACTGATTCTTGCGGACGAACCGACCGGCAATTTGGATGAGAAGAACGAGAAAATCGTGCTTGACCTGTTCCGTCAGCTGCACGAGCAGGGCACTACCATCATCGTCGTGACCCATGATGCGCTCGTCGCATCCTGCGCCCAGCGCGAGATCATGCTCAACCATGGCGTGCTCGTCGGTGAGAAGTGGAATGATGAGGCCGCACGGAAGGTCTATGAGCAGGCGGGTGGCAAGCCGGCATACACCGGTTCCACTACGGAAGGCGCACAGAACGGCGAGACGGCCATCAGCTTCGCCGACCCGACCAAAGCCGCGAAAACCGGCGGTGAGGAATAAGCTGAAATCAGCCGAAATCGCGTTGAAATCAGCCGAACAATCCAAGCCATAGCACTGACGAATCGTACGGAGCGAACATGAGCAACGAATCATCGAATGCGATCAAAGTGATCGCACTGTCTGCGGCAAGCCTTGCATTGCTGTCGGCATGCGGCGAACCCACGGCGACGCCAATGGACGACGAATATGCCGGAAATTCCGGCGAAAGCGTGCAATCGCAGGAAGAAAATTCGAAGAACAGCGGTAGCGCCACCGACTCCGGCGATTCTGCGGATACGGACGACAAAAACCATGCCGACGATCCGAACGGCACTACATCCGACAAGCAAGACACCGGCAACTACGCCGACGGTACCTACTCGATCAACGGCCAGTACGGGCCGGTGGGCGAAGACACCATCGACGTGCATGTGACGGTCAAAGACCAGACCGTCACCAATGTGGAGGTTATCGGGCATCCGTTCACGTCCATCTCCAAAAAGCACCAGAATGCGTTCGCCGAAGCCATCAACGGCGTGGTGGACGGCAAGCCGCTCAAAGACCTCAAGGTAGACAAGGTGGCCGGTGCCAGCTGGACGTCGGAAGCGTTCAACAAGGCGTTGGACGTGGCCCGTCAGGAAGCGTCGATCCAGTAGGCCCAGTAGCGGCGAAAAGTCTGCAAACGTACAATGAGCGCCCCGGCTACAGCCTCACTCAAAGAGTGATTAAAGGCCGTAGCGGGGACGCTCATGAGTTTCAGATACTACTACGTGCAACTCTGCTCTGCAATGCCTTTCAGGCGGCCATAACGGGCCACAGAACAGCCGTCATGTTCTCAGGCCAAGGAATACTCGCGTCGCCATGCAACGCCTTACAGGCGAGCATGGAGCCGAGTATCGTGCTGAACAGGAATTGCGGATCCAATCCATTACGGAACACTCCGGCCTTCATGCCGCGCTCAACAAACTCAGAAAAACGCTTCTCCGCGGGAACGAGCACTTGATCGGCAATCGCATTCAACGAAGGATTATCGGAAGAAAGCACCACACCGACGGCTTTCAAACCAAGCTCACTGTCGAAAAAACAGCCCTGAATGCGTTGCAGTATCGTCAGCAGACCGTTTTTCGACAACTCGACATCGCTGAAATCCGGCAATCCCGCAACTTCCAACTGAACGCGGCGCAACAGATCGTCCGCATTCTTATAGCGACGGTAAATCGTGGTTTTCGCAACACCGGAACGACGGGCGACCTCTTCAATGGTCACCGCACCGACACCATCGGAAATCACAATCGCAAGCGTGGCCTTCATGATCTTATGATCGGTCTGCTCGCGAAGCTGCTCGCGCCGGCTCTGCGCCTTGCGAACGGCCTCATGCACGTCACTGACCGCGTCGGAAACCACATCGGAAACGGCTCCGGAAACCACCTCATGCACTCCGGTAATCATGCGACCACCTTGGTGCTTTCCACCTTCGCCACGTACCACCTATTGAATTTGACCAGCGGAATACGCAGCAGCAAGCCAATCAGCAGCAGCGGAATCAGGAACAGCAACAGCGAACCGATCGCATGCCAATAATCATTGTTGTAAATACCGGCAATGGCCGCACGTAATGCCGTAATCGCATGCGTGGCCGGCAGGAACGGGCTGATATCGCCGATGATCTTCGGCAGCACGGCAAGCGGATACGCGCCGTTCGCGCCGGAAATCTGCAACACCAGCGTCAGCACGCCAATGGCCTTACCCACGTTGCCGAAGCTCGCCACCATCGTGTAGGTGAAGAACGAGAACACGAGGGAGGCACCCAGCCGGTCAACATGAACAGCCACGGGTGCACTGCCTGAATGTGCAGGAACAGCAGGCCGCCGCCCAGCGAGAACGTGCTCTGCAACAGTGCGATCACACCGAACACGCATAATGGCCGAGGAACAGCTGATGCGGCTTCGGATTGTCGAGCTCCTCACGATTCTTGCGCGACACCGTGGTCTTGAGTGTTACGGCCATAAGCAGCGATCCCACGAACAACGGCAGAATCGTGTAGAACGGAGCCAATTGCGAGCCGAAATTCTCCACAGGGAACACAGCCGTGCGCTTCACCTGGACGGGAGCTGCAAGAGCCGCCGCCAGCGAATCGGTGTTGTTGCCGAGCACGTCCTTGACGGTGTCCATATTGCCGCTGTTCAGCGCGTCGGAAAGCGTGCCATTGAACGAAGACAGCGCGGTGCTCGCCTTAGTGAGGCTTTCGGCGGTGGAATCCAACACCGTGCGAATATTGGTCAGCTGCTTGCCTGCCGACTTCGTGGTGCTGTTGAGATCTCCCAACGCGCCCTTCAGATCGGTGGCCGTGCTGCTCAGTGCGGTGGCCGTGCTGCTGATCGAATCGGAAATGTCGTTGAGCTGCGGCTTGAGCTGGCTGTCGAAATCGGTTTTGATGCCGTCGATGGAGCCTTCGCCTGCTGGGCAAGCTGGCTCACGCGCTCGCGGTCGGCTGTGGTGTCGCTCACTTTCGCGTCGATATTGTCGGCGCTGGTGTTGAGTGAGTTCGCTAGATCGTTGAGTTGCGTAATGGTCGCGCCCACGTTGGTTTTGAGATGATTGATGGCGATTTTCGCGACTTCCGGCACCAGATTGTTGTTGCTGAGCTCGTCGAGGGCATCGTAGATGTTCTGATAGCCTTGCGCCTGCTTGGATACGTTCGCAGCCTGATTGCGCAGGGCGGTGGCCGTATTGCCGGCTTGGGTGCCCGCATTGTTGAATACGCTGTCAATATCGGTGGAGACAGCGCCGAAGCTGTTCGACGAGCTGCTCAACGCGGTGCTGAGCGCATTCGTGCTGGTTTTGACGGCTCCGGTCAGATCGTTGATGCCGTTCTTCGACTGTTTGAGCTCGTTGACGGCGTTCTTCGCGCTGCCGCTCACGTTGGAAAGCAGGCTGTTGGAGCTGTCGAGCAGGTTCTGCGCGCTCAACGTCAGCGAGCTGAACGTGGTCAACGCGGACGACGTGTTGGTGAGCGTATTCGCGAAATTGCCCATGTTGTTGCTGAAGTTGGTGAGCGTGGCCTGCGATTTCGGTTTGTCAAGCTCATCGGCCAGCTGCGAGGCGATGTTGAGCGCGGTGCTCGTCAACGTTGCGGAGAACATTTCGTTGATCTGTGCTGCCACGGTGTCGGCTCCCTGGCCGGTGATCTTCGGAGCGAGTGCGTTCTTCTTCTCGTTGTTGTAGTAGGTGAGTGTGGCATGGTCGCCGTCCGCGGTGAAGAATGTCATCATGCGGGTGCTGAAATCCTTCGGAATCACCACTGCCGCATAGTATTTGCCGGATTTGGTGCCGTCGATGGCCTCTTTTTTGGTGGTGAAGGTCCAGTCCATCTGTCGTTGGCGCGCAAGGTGTTGACCACCTGGTCGCCGATACTGATCTTCACTGGAATGAGATCGGACTTGTAGCCTTCATCGTCGTTGGCGACGGCGAATTTCAGATTGCCGGTGTTGGCGAACGGATCCCAGCTTGCGCTGATGTTGAACCAGGAGAACAGGCCAGGAATTACCACCAGTCCGATGACGATGATGATGGAGACGATGTTGCTGGTCAGGCGTCGAACGTCGCCGACGAACAGTTTCCAGATGTTTTTCATGCGTTGCTCCTTTCGCTGTTACCGTTGGGATTGGTGTTGCTCGCTGTGCCGGTGTTGCCGGTCGCGTTCATGGCCTGTACCAGTGTTGCGATGCCGTCGGCATCGGCTTGGCTGGTGTCTGCGACGTTGGCGATCGCCTGTTTGGTTTCGTGTTTTCTTCGTTGTGCCTTGCGCATCAGCTTGTCTCGCCTGATTTGTTGCGCACGCTTCTTGCGGCGCAGCCTTGCAGCTTGGCGTTCCACCAGTTGTTCGCGAATCGCTTCGTCGCTGAGGCTGCCGAGTTCCACCTGGCGTTGCAGGCTGAAACGCATATATTCGATGACCATCAGGAATCCGATGATGAGCAGCACCCAGATGATCCAGGTGGCAAGCACCACGATCTTCTCGCCGTTGGTGAAGGAGAAGATCAGCACCAGAATCACCGGCACAATGAAACCGGCAACCAGCGCGCCACGCTTGAGCTTCGGATACAGTTCGGCGAAGCGGCTCGCACGTTCCTCGATCGCCTCACGGTAGCCGCCCTTATCGGCGAGTTACTTGAATGGCCTGGGACACGTTGTAGCCGCGTTCCGGAAGCTGTACCTCCTCGCCGATGATCATGTCGCTTTCCTTGATCTGACGGGCGAACAGGCGGTTGAGATTGACCAGCAGCGGGCGAATCGCAAGTCCGATGAAGAACGCGACCACGGCGAACATCAGCAGCGCGCCAATCGACTTGAGCCAATGCCCGTCGTAGAAGCCGGCAATCGTCTCACGGAACGCGTCAATCGAATAACTGAATGGCACGAACGGGTAGACCATGCGGAAGAATTTCGGCATCATCTCAATCGGATACAGGCCGGAAGCGCCCGGAATCTGCACGATGATCAGCGCGACGCACAGTCCCTTGCCAATATGCATGAACGAGGTCGACAGCGCGAAGGTGATGCTCAGATATACCAGCGACGTGATGACGCCGGTAAGTATGTACAGCGGCGCGTTCACCGTCTGCACGCCGATGATGAGGTTGCCGATGGTGGTGATCGCGCCTTGGATGGCGCCCATGATGCCGAGCAGCATGTAGCGGGCGAAATATTTTTCGGAAGTGGTCAAGTCGAGGTCTTCGAGGCTTCATCGTCGACCTCCACCTTGAAGATCACCACGAAGGCGAACGCGCCCACCCACAGGGCCAGGTTGGTCATGAGCGGAGCCATGCCGGAACCGTAGGAGTTCATCGGATACACGTTTTTCGTGTCGATCACCGTGGGGGACTGCATGAACGAAGCGATTTTCTCCGTGTTGAGGGAGCTGTCGCCGGTCAGGCTTTTCAGCATGTCAACGCTGCCGAGCGCTTTCAGGTCGGTGCTGACGGTGATGAGCTTGTTCTCCACCTGCTCGAGCTGCTTGTCGGTGTTCTGCAGCGTGGTGCGGGTGTCGTTCGCCACCTGGTCGAGTTGGTCGAGCACGGCGGAGGTCTGGTTGACCACGGTGGTCTGGCTGGTTACGGTGCCGGACAGTGTGCCGGCGGTCATGGCGAGCGAGCTCAGACCGGAGTTGAGCTGGGGGAGCGCACCGGAATTCAACGTGTTGCGGGCATCTCCCATGCTTTTCAGCGAATTTTGCGTGCTGGTGTTGAAGTCGGTGGCGAGTTTGGACACGCTGTCGGACGTGGATTGTGTGTTCTCGCTCAACGTTTTGAGGTCGTTGAGCGTGCCAGCGGCCGTGTTGTTGGTGTCTTCGAGCTTCTTGATGATGTCTTGGTACTGCGCGTTGTCGCTGACGTTCTTGAGCTTCTCGATGAGCTGGGCGTTGCTGTCGGTCACGCTTTGCATGTTGCTGACGGCCTGCTGTGCGGTGCCGCTTGCGGACGAGACGGCCGTGGTCACCTTGTTGATGCTGGTGGTGGTGTCGCTGGCGGCCTGCGAAATCAGGCCGGAACCGTTCTCCAAAGCGGTGTTGGCGTTGGACGTGAAGGTATTGAGGCCGTTTTGTGCGGTGCCGATGGCGGTGGCGGTGTTCGCCAGTCCCTTGCCCGCGCTTGCTGCGGCCAGCTGCACGTCGTTCATTGCCTGACGGGCGGATTGCGTTTGTTGCGGCACGTTGGCGAGCTGTGCGTCAAGATCTTCGATGGTGGAGCGGATGAGGCTTACGTTCTTCTGGGTTTTGTCGAGTTCTGCTGTGGTTTCGTTGACGAAGGAGTTGGTTTTGCCGTTGATGGTGCCATTCGCGGAGTTCACGGCTTTAGTGAGTACTTCGCTGACGGTGGAGACGAAGGTGTTGTTGACGGTACGATCAACGGTGGTCGCGCCTTGGTCGGTGATTTTCGGGGAGATCGGGCTCGATTTTTCGTTGACATAGTATTCCAGCGTCGGCCGGTTCTTGCTGTCGGTCACGACGTTGGCGAGATCCTCGCTGAAATCGGAGGGGATGATGATCGCCGCATAGCAGTCGCCGGACTGTACCGCTTCCATCGCTTCGGCCTCGCCCATGAATTCCCAGCCAAGCTGGTCGTTGTCTTTCAGCGTGTCTTCAATCTGGTCGCCGAGGTTCATTTTGCCGAGCAGGGCGTTGTCGGTGCCTTTGTCGACGTTGGCCACGGCAACTTTGATGCCTTGGGTATTGCCATACGGATTCCAGAATCCGTAGATGTTGAACCATGCGTACAGCGGCGGAATGATGGTTATACCGATCATGATGACCCAGGCGGCAGGTACGGTGACGAGTCGTTTGAGGTCACGACGCAGAATCTGCAGTACGTTGCGCATTGTCTCCCCAGTCCAATGGATGTTCGACCGTGTTCGCGCGTAGCGATACGTTATTCGTAGCGCTACGCCTCCCGTATCGTAATACCCGCTCTCGGACAAATTTGGGCACAGGCGTAAATGCGCTCCGTCCATGACTGAAATAAACACGACAAACCGCGGCAGGACTGTGAATCTTGCTGTTGGAGACCGCGCAACTTGCCTTCTGTGTCTGCGCAAGTCGAGTCTGCTGTCTGCGCATCTTGTGATTGCGGGATGACATGTGACTTGCGCAGGCAGAAATCGCAGGTTGTGCGCGTTGCGCGCAAACAATCATCTCGTGTAGCGCACTGCGATTGGGTTTTGGTAGCGTTGTTCTGGGAAGGACGAACAAGCATGAGCAAGATTGAAGATGTGAGCGAGGCCATCGCCGACGAAACCGAAATCGCAGCAATCGAAGAGGCCGGCATCATTGCGCAATCGCAATCGGCGGAAGATGACGGCAATCCTGCTGACCGCAGGCTGCCGCTGATTGCACGTATTTACGGCATCGTCATGTTGATCGAAGGCGTGGTGACGTTGCCGATCATCGTGATTTCCTGCCTGTATGCAATCCACGCCGCGCTTTCCGGCAAACTGGCGTTTGGCGCGCTGAATCTCACCACTATTCTGTCGGTTATTCATGCTGCAGTGCTGCTGGTCTCCACCGCATGCCTTGCGATTTTCGGCATGCTGCTGATTCTCAACAAGCGTCGGCATATCGCGCAATGGACGTATCTGATGATTCCGCTCACGCTTGCGGAAGGCCTATTGTCGTTGTCGTTGCAGGGTTTGGGCGTGAATCTGATCAGTCCGACCGTGCAGCTGCTTGTATTGGTTGCGTTGCATATCACGGCTGATCCGTCGCTGCGCGAGGAGCGACGTTTGCAGTTCGCGCTTCGTCGTTTGGATGCGCGCAGCGAGTATGAGACGGCTGTTTCGAAGGGTATGGCCGGCCGTGATCTGACCGGCAAGGGCTATATTTCGCTTGATTTCTTCAACCTGTTTTGGCTGTTTGTGGTCGGATGCGTGTTCGGTCTGGTAGTGGAGACGCTATACCACTATGTGCTGTTCGGCGAATGGCAGGATCGCGCCGGATTTTTGTGGGGGCCGTTCTCGCCGATCTACGGCTTTGGCGCGGTGATCCTGACGGTATTGCTCAACCACTTGTGGCGGTCGAATTGGATGCTGATCTTCTGCGCCAGCGCGGTGATTGGCGGCGCGTTCGAATATTTCACCAGCTGGTTCATGGAGGTTGCGTTCGGTATTCGCGCGTGGGATTACACGGGTCAATGGCTGTCGATTGATGGGCGCACATCCGGCAAATACATGTTTTTCTGGGGAATACTCGGCTTGGTGTGGGTGAAGCTGATTCTGCCGCATTTGCTTGCGATGATTCAGCGTATTCCGTGGAAGATTCGCTATACGTTGACGGCGGTGTGTTTCGCGCTGATTTTCGTTGACGGCGTGATGACGTTGATGGCGCTGGATTCCTGGTATTCGCGTATGGCGGGTATTGCGCAGGATTCGCCCGTTTCGCAATTCTTCGCCACGTATTTCGACGACGACTTCATGGCCAATCGGTTCCAGACCATGACGCTCGACCCGTCCACGGCCGGCCGCATGTAGTGTCTGACTGTTTTATGGATGACTGCTTTATGGGTAGATGGCGAAGGCTTTGTGGAAGAACGTGTATGGTGCGTCCGCTATTGGTTGCGCCGTGCACGGCTGCATGTGACCTGTGCCCGCACTGCCTTTGTGGACTCGGTGCCCTGCGACTTCTACGCGCTTAGGCGGCGAAGCTTTGCGCGAGCTGGCGGATGAGATCCGGCCTATGTCCACTCCATGAGGAGTTCGGTGAGATGACGACCGGAATCTGCTTGAAGCCAGCGTTTTTGATCTGTTCGAAGGTGGACGGGTTCTTCGTCAGATCAACGGTGTCGTAACGCACGCCCAGCTTTGCGAGCTCTTGTTCGGTGGCTTCGCATTGCGGGTTGCTCGGATTGGTGAAGACGGTCACGGTCATTCGATTTCCTCCCTATGCAAAAATGGCTTCCGTCGTTTGCGAAAGCCGTGTCGGCCACGTTCTTCGGTTATGCTCGCTTACGCAAGCCACTATCTAGCATACACACTACCGGTAGTGGTGTGTCGTGAGTTTCCTCACTGTATATAGTGGGGAATTCCCCAGAATTCCCCAAAATACGAACGTTTGTTCGAATATGTCTAGTGTACCCCAAACCACGGAATTCACGTCCGCGCGCATGTCGTGCGTGTTTTATGGAGAGGGTTGTATATAGGGGGGGGTGGCTTGGTGACGTCAATGCCTGCCTGATGGCACGGCGAAAACTGTTTATTCATATGTAAAACACCGGTAATATACCGCAAATGACCTCAGTTGTCACCCCCCCCCCTAAAATGATGAGTATGCGTAGCGCGAATTTGCGTGGGCGTGTTGAACAACCTTGATGATTCCGATTTGCCTACTGTCTTAAGGACTGTTGGGCTGACAGGAAATTCTGAGGGGGCTGTGAGCATATTCGCGGGAATTTGCTCTACGGTATGCTGAGGTTCGGCGGTTTTCCGCTGAATACAGGAAACCCCTGGAAATCGTACGATTCCCAGGGTGGATGGTTGGTCGCTGGCTAGGGCAGCGCATCAGGGTGAAGAAGTGTTTTCGAAGGCTCTTCCTCACCTATCAACTGCGTTTGAGGTATAGCCCTCGCCGGCAGCCAGCCAAGTCTTATCTTATACACCCTTAGCTATGTCGGCGACCTTATTGCAGGGTGTGTTCAATGAAGCCATAACGTGCCATTAAATACGGCAATTTGGCTCCGCGCAAGTACTCCAGGAGAAGTCGTTGCACGGAGCCAAATTAATCGCTTTCAGGCGAATGCCACCTTGACTGAGTTAGACTCAGGCGCGCTTGCGGAGCACGGTGATGCCAGCGAAGCCGAGCAGGGCAAGCACGGCGAACACCGCAACGCCACCAACGGTAGCGCCGGTGTTGCGAGAACGGCTTCTTGATCTTCTGAGCAACGGTCTTCTTGGTGTTGCCCTTGGTGTCATTCTTCTTGGTGGTGTCGGCCGGCTTGCTGTCATCCTTCTTGGAGTCGTCGGTCGGAGCGTCCTTGTACATGGCGTACACTGCCCAGTTGCCGGTCACTTCTGCGTCCGGGTCGACTGCGACGTCGCCGTCGTTGGAGGCGAAGCCCCATCCGGTGAAGATCTTGCCCTCGACGGCCGGTGCCTGGATGCCCAGCGCGTACTGGGAGAACTTGACCTTGTCCTTGGCGTAGTAGCGACGGTCTGGATGAGCTGGTCGGTGCCTGCGTAGAAGGAGACCACGTTCTGGGTGGTGTCATCCTTCTTTTCAGCGTTCTTGTACATCGGGTAGACGGCCCAGTTGCCGGTCACGACCGTGTTCGGGTCGACTGCGACGTCGCCGTCGTTGGAGGCGAAGCCCCAGCCGGTGAAGGTCTTGCCCTCGACGGCCGGTGCCTGGATGCCTGCGGCGTAGGTGGAGAACTTGACGTGGTCCTTGGCGTAGTAGCTGACGGTCTGGATCAGCTCGTTCTTGGTGTTGTAGAAGGAGACCGTGTTCAGAGTCTTATCTTCCGAAGTCGGAGTGTCCTTGTACATCGGGTAGACGGCCCAGTTGCCGGTCACTTCTGCGTCCGGGTTGACTGCGACGTTGCCGTCGTTGGAGGCGAAGCCCCAGCCGGTGAAGGTCTTGCCTTCGACGGCCGGTGCCTGGATGCCGAGTGCGTACTGGGAGAACTTTGCCTTGTCCTTGGCGTAGTAGCTGACGGTCTGGATGAGCTGGTCGGCGCCTGCGTAGAAGGAGACGGTGTACTGGGTGTTGTCATCCTGTGTCGGGGTATCCGCGTACGTCGCGTATACGGCGATGTCCGCGAACACCTGATCGGTGTCCTTGAGCATGGTGCCTCGGAGTAAGCCCAGCCGGTGAAGGTCTTGCCCTCGATGGTCGGTGCCTGGATGCCGAGTGCGTACTGGGAGAAGGCGGTGCCTTTCTGCCAGGTGACTCCCTGGATGCTGTGTCCGTCAGCGGTGTAGAACGTCACCGTGGCGTATTCTTCTTTAGCCTGCGAGGAAGTTGCAGAATTCTGATTCTGGCAGTATCAGCCATTGCTACTGCCGGTGCCAAGGCGGCCAGAGTCGCTACAGCTGCAACGCCCGCAATAATCTTTTTGCCAAAAGACATTTGGGGAAACCCTTTCTTAGTTACGTAACTAGTTGCCCCAAAGCGATGCCTTCGAAATACCGCCCTGAATGCGTGGAGTTCCCCCTCATAAGAATTCCGAAGGACCATGATAGCTGCCCCCTAGCGACTTTTTAAGAGTCTAGGGCGTGTTCGTTGGAATTGCAATCTTTTCTCGATTTCCCACTTTCCTATTGCCGCTGTATTGGCGGAAGCCTTTTGGAATCGGCAAGGCGCCATCCAGCAAGGCGTCTTGCCTGTAAGGGTGAGGAATCCGATGATGGCGACGGCAGGGTGTTTACCGGCGCGGATGATGATGTGACAATCCGTATTTGGGGCGCGAACAATGTGAGTGCGACTAATTGCGTCTGGAGCCAAAAAATCGCGGGAATTGAAAACCCTTGGAAGCTAATGTTTCCAAGGGTTTCGCGGTGCCCCCCGTGGGATTCGAACCCACAACCCACGACTTAAAAGGACGCTGCTCTAACCGTTGAGCTAGAGGGCAACAGTGAGACAGTATACAGCATATTTACGCAAAACGCCACACGAATCAGCTGTAAGTAACAAAAAACGTGGATTATCACCAATCATCGCCGAATCATCATCGAATTCTCGCGAATCGCAGCGTCATTTCTGCATATCTGCTCGTACAGTGGAACGCATGTCATGTACCACGATTCTCGTAGGCAAGAAAGCCAGCTACGACGGCTCCACCATCATCGCACGCGACGATGATTCCGGTTCCGGCCGTTACGACCCCAAGAAATTCATTGCGGTAGCACCGCAAGACCAGCCGAGACATTACCGCAGTGTGCTCAGTCATGTCGAAATTGACCTTCCCGACAATCCATGCCGATACAGCATTGTGCCGAACGTGCTGCCGAATCGCGGAATTCTCGCGGAAGCGGGCGTCAACGAGCACAATGTGGCGATGAGCGCCACTGAAACCATCGCAGTCAACGAGCGCGTGCTGGCCGCTGATCCGCTCGTTGAACTGCAACCGGCGAACGAAGCCGCTGATACCCCTGAAATTCCGGCGGAATCGGAGAGGAAGACATCATCACCCTCGTGCTGCCTTACGTAACCACGGCGCGCGAAGGCGTCGCACGTCTCGCCGAACTGCTTGAAACATACGGCACCTACGAATCGAACGGCATCATCATTTCCGACGTAAACGAAATCTGGTACGTCGAAACAATCGGCGGGCACCATTGGATCGCCCGCCGCGTGCCGGACGACTGCTATGCGACCATCCCCAACCAGCTCGGCATCGACGATTTCGACTTCGACGACGCTTCAACGCCCAAACGCGAATTCATGTGCAGTGCCGATCTGCGCGAATTCATGGACGCGCACCACCTTGACCGCACTATGAGCGCGGCAGCAAGTGGCGGCTTCGGATTCCAGTCGACGAGCGCTTTCGGAAACGGCGGCATGAACGGTGGCGGCAATAGCAGTAGCGGCGCGGCGCTGGGCCACAACCATTTCAATCCGCGCACGGCTTTCGGCACCGCCACCACCAAAGACCGCATCTACAACACGCCGCGTGCCTGGTATATGCAGCGCCACCTCAATCCAAGCGAGGACTGGGATTCGCCGGCCGCCCGCTACACGCCCGCATCCGACGATATTCCGTGGTGTCGTGTGCCTGAGAACGCTGTGACGCTCGAAGACGTCGACTTCCTGATGAGTGCACACTTCGAGGGGACCCCTTACGATCCGTACGGTACGCTCGGGACGCCGGAAAGCCGCCATCGCTACCGTCCGATCGGCATCAACCGCACCGGGCATATGGTGGCCATGCAGATTCGTCCGTACGCGCCGGAGGCAAGCCGTTCGATCATGTGGATCTCATACGGTTCCGGCCCCTTCACCGCGGCCACGCCGTTCTATGCGAACGTCGACGATACGCCCGCCTACCTGCGTGACACCACGCCGGAAGTCTCGACCGGCAACCTGTACTGGGCGAACCGTTTGATCGCCGCGCTCGCCGACGCGCATTTCTACGAAACCAGCAATGCGATCGAAGGATTTGCGGAATCGGCCCGCGCTTACGGCCATCGTCTGGTGGAACGTACTGATGCCGAATTGCGTGAGATTGCTGCACAAAAGAGCGTGTCCGAATCGCAGGAGCGTGCAGGGGCCGCGGAGATTACGGAAAACGCAAGTATTGCAATTATCGCAAAACTGCAGCAGTCCAACGAAGAAATGGCGGAATATTTGCGCACTCACGTTACGAAACTGCTCAACGACGTGCTCTACACGTCCAGCAATCTCATGCACAACAGTTTCGCCATGTCCGACCGCTGGAACTAAGCATAAAGCCCCGAAATCCGGCAAAACCCGTCCCAATGAGCCAAGGTTTCCGCGCTCGGAGCATTCCGCATGAACGCAGGCTGTTGGAAGCGTCCAGTACTGCTCCCGACAGCCTCACGGCTGCATCCGCATCCTCGTACGTCAGTTTTTGCCCATATCTCGCTTATATATGGCAGATTTCAAGAGCTGACACGAGGCATTTCGCTTATATATATGGCACTCGTGCTTGTAGGCAAGGCGATTTCGGGGGTAAAATATACTCTCTAAGTCACCTTGCTATCAAGGGCATCTGCCATATATAAGGCAGATAGTGCTATCTAGACCGTCGATTGACCATCAAATCGTCGGAAATCGCGATCAGTTGAACCCGACGACGTGTTCCGCCACGAAATACCCCTTGCGAATCACGAAACGACCGATCGACCCGCGCAAATTCAACGCACGAGACATGGCCTTCTTGCGCACATCCTTGTAAATAGTGGGGGAGTACGCCTTAATGTCGTCCCACATATCCTTTTTCTTCTCATAATTTTCCGGATCGCGAGACAAAATCATGAACACACTTGCCACGGAACTTTCAATCGCCAGGAAGTGGATCATATAACGGTACAGGCCGTCCGGCACCGTGCCGCGTTCCGGAGTTGCACGCACCATGCACTGGTTGACGAGGCGCAGCTGGTCGACGCGGCGGATCATCACGTCGGTCTGCACGCTCTGGCCGTCGCGACCGATGAAATAGTGGTAGAACGGCGTATCCAAATACTTCATGGTCTTCACCCACGGGAATGCTGATACGCGTAAATGAAGTCCACGTAGAACGTGTGCTCCGGCAGCTGCATGCCGGACTCTCGCACCACGGCGGTGCGGTACGTCAGCGCGTGCATGAGAATGTATTCAGCCAAGCCGAAATGCCCAAGATCGTTCCAGGTCAGGCGCTCGCCGGCCTTCATGGCATGGCGGAAGTTCACCACATGCTTGTTGCGTTTGCCAACCTTGTCATACACATAATTAGTGACGAGCATGTCGATCGGCTCGGTGGAATCGGCCTCTTCGCGCAGCACGGCCATGACCTGTTCGAGCGATTCGGGGCCAACCCAATCGTCGGCGTCAACAACCTTCACGTACATGCCGCTTGCCGCCGCGATGCCGGTGTTGACGGCTCCGCCATGCCCCTTGTTCTCTTGGTGGATGGCGCGCACGATGCTGGATAGCGGGCTTCGAATTTCTGTGCCATTTCCAGCGTGCCGTCGGACGAGCCGTCATCCACGATCAGCACTTCGATGTCGTCGTTGCGCTTCGCTGCGATTAACGACATGACGCATCGTTCCAAATATTCGGTCATGTTGTACGCGGGCACCACGAAGGTGAGCGTCTTCTTCTCCTGCATAGTCTTCCTTGGTAGGACGAGGTGACCTGCCGCGCGCGGCGCGTGGTCACTGCGTAACGAAACTAACGTAGCACCTTGTTTGCTTCAGGGGAACGGTTTGTACGCAATAGGCACCCTGAATAGCGCAATCTGCACCTGAAATTTCCCTTAAGGGTACCGTTGTTGACAATTTGTAAGTTTTCGTCGATGCTTGTTGGCTTGTGCGATGCTTGCGATTCCCCTGTTGTGGGCACTGTTCGATTCCTGCGTCTGGCGCCTGCTGGCGTGGGCTGCGATGCTTGCGATGACTGGGGGCGGCTGGGTTGTTACGACTGCTGTTCGGCTTGCGTGCCTTGGCTTCCGGCTGCGTCTTGTTCGGTATTCTGTTCAGCGTTCTGCTCGGCTGGGCTTTCCGTATTGTTTTGTGATTGTGCCTCTTTTGCGGCCTTGCGCTCGCGTTTCGCGATTTCCTTGATTTCGCGCCTTTCCTGCTTTTCCGCCTCTTTTGTGGCTTTGTCGCTTTCGAAACGCAGTTCCGGCTTGGCTTCCATGCGGCTCAAGCCATGCCAGGCCAGATTCACGATGTGCGCGGCAATCTGCTCTTTACTGAGTTTGCGCTGGTCCGCCCAATACTGGCAGGTATATACGGTCATGCCGATGAGCATCTGCGCGTAGTATGGCACGCCCTTGGCCGGCAGGTGCTGGCGTTTGAACGCTTCGGCGAGAATGTCTTCCACGCGCAGGGCGATGTCTCCCAAAAGCGAATTGAACGAGCTGGCCGGATCGGTTTTCGGCGAATCGCGGGTGAGCACTCGGAATCCTTCAGCATTCTCCTCAACATAGGTGAGCAGTGCCAGCGCCGTGCGTTCTACGATTTGACGGGGGTGCGCTTGTGGGTCGGAGAGCGCGTTGACGAGCGTGTCGGTAAGCGCGCGCATCTCACGGTCCACCACACAGCGTACAGGCCCTCTTTGCCTCCGAAATGCTCGTACACAATGGGTTTCGACACTTTCGCGGTGGCGGCGATCTCCTCCACGCTCACTGCTTCGAACCCCTTCGACGCGAACAGCGAACGACCGATTTCGATGAGCTGCTCGCGCCGCTGATACGACGTCATTCTGGATGTATTGGCCATGCCGTCCAGTTTTTCATGCCCCGTGGATAGTCTGTCCGATTCTGGTGAATCGGACACTTGGGCTCGGTATTTGGACGGTTCGTTGTCCGATTCTGGTGAATCGGACATTCGTGGTGCGTCCGCGGGGCGGAGCCGGTGTGTCCGTTGCGCTTTTTAGGCTGGAGTCATGGATACGAATGTGATTATTGCGATTGTCGCCGTTGTCGTTATCGCGGCAATTCTGGTGATTGGCGGTTGGTGGCTCGGTAAGACCCGCAAGAACGCCGTCGATAAGTCCACGGAGGATGCGAAAGCCAAGGCTGACGCCCGTCTTGCCGCGGAAGCAAAGTCGGCTGCGGCTGATTCTTCCACGGTGAAGCCGTCCGTTGATTCCAATGTTGATGCAGCTGAAAAAGCTCCGGCTGAAAGTCAGCAGAAGTCCTCAGCTCAAGCTTCCTCTTCCGAAACGGCAGCTCCTGCACCAGCCACCGAAGCCAAGCCCGAACCGGTTCATGAAACCCCCGAATCCGCCGGCACGCGCATGCAGCGTCTTAAGGCGCGCCTGTCGAAATCCGGCAATCCGTTCGGCAAGGCTCTGTTCAACATTCTTGCGAAGGATCAGCTTTCCGAAGCCGACTGGGAAGACGTCGAAGACACCCTCCTGCTTGCCGATGTTGGCGCGGAAGCCAGCGAACAGCTCGTCGAGGAACTGCGCAACGACGCCCGAATCGCAGGCCAGTCCGATCCGGCCGAAGTGCGTGCCGCGCTGAAGGACAAGCTGTTGAAGCTCGTAGGCACTGACACGGATCGCCGCCTCAATGCCAATAAGGAAGACGCGAACAAACCAAGCGTCATCATCATGGTCGGTGTGAACGGCACGGGCAAAACCACCACTGCGGGCAAGCTTTCCCGCCTGCTTGTTTCCGAAGGCAAGCAGGTCATGTTGGGCGCTGCCGATACCTTCCGCGCGCGGCCGCCGACCAGTTGGAAACTTGGGGTGCCAAGTCGGTGTCCCGGTCGTGCGTTCCGACAAGGACGGCGCCGATCCGGCGTCCGTCGCATTCGAGGCCAGTGCCAAGGCCAAGGAAGAGAACGCCGACGTGCTCATCATCGACACTGCGGGCCGCCTGCAGAACAAGGCGAACCTCATGGACGAGCTCGGAAGATCCGCCGCGTTACCGAAAAGAACCTTCCGGTCGACGAGGTGCTGCTCGTGCTCGACGCCACCACCGGCCAGAATGGCCTCATTCAGGCCCGGCAGTTCAAGGAGACGGCGGGCCTGACGGGCATCATCCTCACCAAGTTGGACGGCACCGCCAAGGGCGGCTGTGTTGTGGCGGTCAAGCAGCGGCTGGGCCTGCCCGTGCGGTTCATCGGCGTGGGTGAGGGCATCGATGACCTGATCCCCTTCACCCCGGAGGGCTATGTGGAAGAGCTGCTGCCCCGGCAGTGGAAGCATTAAGTGTCGAACGGATCTGCAATCAGACCTCTCAGGCCGCGCTTTGGCGCGTCCAGCTCTCCTGGCAGGGGAGCAAAGTGTAGGAGTTCGACAGGGGCAGAGAGGAGAAAAACATGAAAATTTGTGCAGCGACCGGCAACGCCGGTAAGCTCCGTGAACTGCGGCGCATTCTGGAAGCGCAGGGCCACGAGGTGGTCAGCCAGAAGGAGCTGGGCATCACCATTGAACCTGATGAGACCGGCACCACCTTTGAGGAAAACGCCCTCATCAAGGCCGAGACCATCTGCAAAGCCAGCGGCCTGCCCACCATCGCCGATGATTCGGGCCTCTGCGTGGACGCGCTGGAGGGTGCCCCCGGCGTGTACAGCGCCCGCTACTGCGGCCGCCACGGCGACGATGAGGCCAACAACGACAAGCTGCTGGAGAATATGCAGGATGTCCCGGCGGAACAGCGCGGCGCAAAATTTGTGGCCGCTGTCTGCTTTATCCTGCCCACCGGCCGCACCTGACCTGCCGGGGCGAGTGCCCGGGCAAGGTGGCCTTTGCGCGCCTGGCGGGCGATTACGGTTTTGGCTACGACCCGCTGTTCATCCCCGATGAATGCGGTGTGGGCAAAGCGGAAAAGCGCCCCAATACCGAGGGACGCAGCTATGCCCAGCTCACCCCGGACGAAAAGGATGCCATCAGCCACCGCGGTGTGGCGCTGGCAAAGCTGGAAAAAGAATTACCTGAATTTCTGAAATAAAAGGAGAAAAAACTATGTTGACGAGCAAACAGCGCGCCATTCTGCGCGGCAAGGCAAACACCATGGACCCCGTTTTCATCGTGGGCAAGGGCGAGATCGACGAGACCATGATCCAGGGCGTGAAGGACTGCTGGATGCCCGGGAGCTGATCAAGCTCAAGGTGCTGGAGAGCAGCATGTACAACGCCCGTGAGGCTTCTGTCAAGCTGGCAGAGGCCACCGGTGCCGACTGCGTGCAGGTCATTGGCTCCAAGTTCGTGCTCTATCTGCAGAAGAAAAAGGACAGCGCCTACGCTGACCTGCTGAAATGAGGCTCCTGCTGTACGGCGGCACTTTTGACCCGCCCCACAACGGCCACCTGAACAATCTGCGCGCCGCCGCTGCCCGGGTGCGCCCGGACAGGGTGGTGGTGATGCCTGCGGGGCTTTCCCCCTTCAAGCAGTCCACCGCCGCCCCCGGCAGCGCCCGGGTGGAGATGTGCGCGTGCTTCCGTGCACTGGAAGCGGAGGGGGCTGTTCCGGCGGCTGTGCGTCAGCGGCTGGGAGGTGGAGCAGGCCGCGCTGGGCAGGCGCAACTATACGGTGCTCACGCTGGAAATGCTGGCCCGGACTTACCCGGAGGCCGAGCTGTACATGGCCATGGGCAGCGATATGCTGCTGAGCTTTGACAGCTGGCACCGCTGGCAGGAGATCCTGCGGCTGGCCCGGCTGGTGGTCACAAGCCGGAATATCGGCGATGCGCCGGAGCTTCACGCCAAGGCAAAGCAGATGGACCCCACCGGGGCACGCATCCTGTTTGCACAGGTCGAGGCTCTGCCCATGGCCAGCAGCAACCTGCGTGCCCGCCTTGCAGCAGGGGAAGCGTGTGAAAATGAACTGCCCGGCCCTCGTGCGCCGGGTCATCCGGCGGGAGGGGCTTTACCGGGCAGACAGAGGGGAAAGCGGAAACCATGAATCTGAAACAGGCAAAGGAGCTTGTGCGCGGCCGGTTGAGTGACAAGCGTTACGAGCATACCCTGAATGTGAGAAAAATGGCCGTCAAGCTGGCAAAGCGGTATGGCGTGGATGAGGACAAGGCCGCGCTGGCCGCCCTGCTGCACGATTCAGCCAAGGAGATCAGCAAGGACGAGATGCGCGCCATCATGCGGGCCCACCCGGAACTGGCCGAGGGAGGGGAAGAGCGTCCCACCCCGGTGTGGCACGGCATCTGCGCCGCCATCCTGGCCCGCACCGAGTGGGGCGTGGAGGATGAGGCTGTGCTTTCGGCCATTGCCTGCCACACCGCGGGCAAGCCCGGCATGAGCAGGCTGGATAAGATCGTCTATCTGGCGGATATGACCAGCGCCGAGCGGGACTGGCCCGGGGTGAACAAGCTGCGCAGGCTGGAGCGGAAGGATCTGGATCTGGCCATGCTGGCAGCCCTCAGGCAGACGAACGACTTTGTGCTCTCGCAGGGGAAGCCCCTGGACCCCATGTCCAAGGCGGCCTACGATGAGATCAAAGCAGAGGTGGATGCCCGGGCTGCAAAGGCCGGGTGAGCCGGTTTTTCTGCACACACCCTGCTCCGGAAAAGAATACCGATTGCAGATTGTGGGTAAGAATGCTATACTATGGAACATGACGACAGTCTCTGTCGGAATAAAAAGCTGGAGGAACCGAACGAATGAGTCAAGGTCCGCGTCATATCAATACCGACCGCTCGCTGAACCGCCCTACGGAGCAGCGCCCCACGGAGGCTTCCGCCCTGCATCAGGTGTCGCTGTCCGGCCAGCCGGATTTCTTCCAGCCGGAAGAACCGGCCGCCCCGCAG
>ENA-OQAZ01000106-OQAZ01000106.1-human-gut-metagenome-genome-assembly--contig:-NODE-106-length-41716-cov-5.023660_pt1 | contig 41716 bp, 26 predicted proteins | sample MGYA00242737_ERZ504531 | MGnify/ENA primary metagenome ERZ504531 (study PRJEB26092, sample SAMD00036244) | human gut metagenome | host: Homo sapiens | study: EMG produced TPA metagenomics assembly of... | reverse complement strand
TTCAAGCGAAAAGGAAAGGAACTATAACCCGTACGCGTTGGCGAACTCCCGAAGAAGCACTGGAACGATGATAAGAAACTGGAACAATATCCATTGGCTCCTGTTACCTTGTCAGAAGAAGGAGGCACCATCACTTTGCCGGAACGCGCTCTCCGATATGTTTCACTGGAATGCGACAAGGGGGCTGAGATTACCTGCCCTTCGTTTTGATGCGTCATTGTGGCCGGTAGAGCACCAGATGCAGTTTGAAACGGATGATGATTATGTGAACAACCTGTTCAAAATGAGCAGTGCGACATTGCATACTAGTATGCACCGCTTTTATCTGGACGGGGTGAAGCGTGATTTTCTTCCCTGGTCCATGGATGCGCTGGTCAGCACCCTGGCGGGGGATTATCTTTTCGGTGACCAGCAGGTGTCAAAAAACGGAATTTCCATAGCACTGATGCCGCTTGATCCGCAGAAATCAGATATAGGGATTCCTGATTATCCGTTGCATGCCCTGTTCGGCCTGAAACAGAACTATCTGCGTTTCGGTGACTTGGCCACTTCCCTTCAATACAAAGACCGCATCATCCAGTTGCTTGATTTTTATGCCTCCATCGTGGATGAGAATGGTTTTGTACACGGCAATTATGGAGACAGGCAGTTCGGTTATACCCCCGGATGGTCCACCTATAACGGTCCTGTCCGGAAAGGGGTGGCGGCCTATGCCCAGATCATGCTCTATTATAATTATGTGACCGGAGCTTATTTCGCGGATCTGTGGAAGGAGAGTGCATTGGCGGACAGATACCGCAAGTTGGCCCGGAATCTAAAAAAGAAGATTTTTGAACATTTTTGGGATGATGACCGGAAGGTCTTCATCAACGGTACAATGAATGACAATGTGACTGTGGACAAGCGTATTTCGCATCATGCCCAATATTGGGGAATACTGGCCGATATCTTTCCCGAAGAACATTATGACAACCTCTTTGAAAATATTCTGCCGAATTTGCCTAACTATTATGAGGTGGTCAGTTATGAGAAGGGTTATGAGTTTCTGGCTTATGCCAAAGCCGGGCGGATAAAAGAGTTATGGGATCATATTTATGGTGTGTTCGGCGACTGGATGGATCAGGGACATACCCGTTTCCCGGAGAACTTTATGATGAATGCTTCCCGCGCCCGTCAACTGGTGTTTTATAATCGTCCGTACGGCCTGAGTCTTTGTCATGGGGCGAATGGAGTCCCGGTAGTGGTAGGCGCATTGAACGGTCTTATCGGTTTCAGCCAGTCTTCGATGAAGACGAATGAATATACATTAAACCGGAGTTACTCCATTTGAAGTGGATTCATTCCAGAATTCCGGTAAAGGAAGGATATATTGTCTTGAAACTGAATGCCGAGGGGGAGAGCACTATTGACATTCCGGCAGGATGTACAGTCAGAATTATAAAAAAGATCGGAAAGAAGCCACTGGTACTGAGAGAACAGGGCGGGTACAGCTTCCGGTTGAAGGACTGAGCGTTGAATAGAAAAAAGTGTCTGTTCAATAGCCATATTCTTTATTAAGTCATTCTTAATGTACTTGATTAAACCGACAAGTTGCAAGTTCTTGAATTTCTTCCTAGCTTTGTATTCGTTTGTTTTCAACAGGAGTACTTGCGTGAAGAATATGAAAAACATAGGAAGGATAGTATTACCAATCATTATTTTGTTATTGACTGTGCGGATAAATGCCGTTCCGGTCAAAGCATTTGATATGATAGTAAGAAACCTTCCTAATTCGGAACAGTTGCCGACCAAAGAATTGCTTTGTATTTTCCAGGATTCGGAAGGATATATGTGGTATGGCACTGAAGGGGGAGCTTGTGCCGTGATGATGGATATACGGTGAAAGTATTCCGTTCTGATTTCAAGAACCCGGGAATCTTGGAAAACAACAGTGTGACGTGTATTACTGAAGACGGTGAAGGGAAAATATGGTTTGGAACGAAGCGTGGCGCCTATATTTTGTCAAAAACAGATTATGAGATAAGGGCGCTTGCTGATGAAACGATAAAGAGCTGGACTATAACTACAATGACAGCGACGTCTGATGGTACGATCTGGATTTCGACTAACAGGCATTTGTTTCGATACAATGAGTCAGGGGAAAGAACTGGAAAATACATTCTTAAATGGAAAGGACGGGAGAATACCGTCAATTCTATTTATGAGGATAAGAAACAGACTGTTTGGGTAACTCAAGCAAAAGGCGGGCTTTTTTGCTATGATAAGGTAAAGGACTCTTTTATTTCATATCCTTGGCCCTATGATGAGTATCCCACAAGCATGACGGAAGATCATAACACCCCGTATTATTGGGTTACTACTTGGGGAAAAGGTATTGTACGTTTTGATCCCAAGGCACAGGATACAGACAAAATGTTTGGATTGCAAACAGTGGATAATGCGTCTTCTAACTCCGATACCCGAAAGCTTCATCATATCATACAAGATTCTGTTAAGGGATATTTGTGGGTGATTGCGGCAGATAATTTATATGCCTATAAAATAACGGCCGATGCATCTTTGGATAAGGTAGATCTCTCCCGTTTATTATCAGCTGACAGGAAAATCCTCACAAAGATTCTTTCCGATCAATCCGGAAACTTATGGGTGACAGGTTATTATCCTTCTTCTTTCATTATTTCTTTTCTTCCTAATGAAGTGCTTCCTTTGTCTATGGAAGGGGTAAAGCAAAATTTGGGGGTAATCGCGTCTCCTATGCAGTTTTCTCAAGAGAAAAATTATTATTGGATCAGGCAAAAAAAATTGGGGCTGTATGCTTATGATCCCCAAAGAGATCGTATGTCTGTTGTTAAGAATGACAGGGAGCTTTCTTTTTTCTTTGAGAGGCCATCGGATAGAGAGGGACTCTATATGGTAAGGGATCATTCGGTAATTTTAATTCGGTATAAGGAGAACCGGCTTTTTGAATCCATCGTATGTGCCATACCCATTAAACAAGGTGAGCGTATCCGTGCTTTGCATGATGACCACCATGGAAATCTTTGGATAGGGACTACTTACCATTTATTTCGGTATAGCTTGGAGGAAGACCGATTGACTACAGTTTGTGATGATGTTAGTTTTATAAATGCTATCGTTTCGTCTAATGAAGGAGTTGTTTATTTTGCAACTGAAAGTAGAGGGTTGTGGAGAATTTCCGGAGAAAGCCGGTTGCAAATAAAGGATACTGGAGAAAATTATTCGGTATTGACTGTCGCACCGGACAACAATCTTTGGGTGGGTACTAAACAGGGCAATGTGTATAGTTATTCTCCGGATACGAATGATTTTATTTCCCGGACAAAAGATTGTGGATTGACAGGGGATGCTGTGTTGGATATAAAATCGGATGACGATGGGAATCTTTGGATTCTTACATCACAGCGGGTGATGGTCTATCATCCCGGAACACATATCTTTACTATGATGTCTTGTACTGATTCTTGGATAAATCTGGAAGATTTCCAGTCATTGTATAAAGGTCCTCGGGGAGAAATGAGTGTGGGTGGACGAGGTGGAATTGTGACTTTTCCTCACTATAATGAAAAAAAGAGAAGGATACCTGAGCCAACGGTGCGTTTGACATCCGTCGAAATGAATAACACCTCTGAAATCGGGGTGGATAATCAAAAGAAAATAAGCCTGTCTCCTCATGAGAGAAATGTGAAATTGTTTTTTTCTACTTTTGACCATTTGAATACGAATAAGGTAAGATATGCTTATCGTTATAAACAAAGAAACGATAATTGGGTGGCTTTACCGGCAGGGGAAAATAGTATCGGCTTGTCTGATTTGTCAAAGGGGGAATTTGAACTGGAAGTCCGTGCTACAGATGAGAATGGTCTGTGGAGTAAGAGTACATTGACGGTTATGATCCAGTGTCTGCCTGCTTGGTATGAAACAGGTTGGGCGTATTTGTTTTATATACTTGTTGTTTTATCGGTGGTGTGGGGATTGGGCCGGATGTATATGAAATTACGGAAGCCCATTATTGCACAGACTGTTCTGCCACTGGAACAAAATCCGGAGCAAAGGCATGAGATAGATCCATTGCCGGAAGAAGGAAAAGTAGAAGCGAATTCTATTTCAGCATCTGATGAGCAATTAATAAGGAAGGCATTGGATATGGTTGAGAAGAACCTTAGTAATCCTGAATATTCCATAGAAGATTTAAGTAGGGATATGTGCATGAGTCGTGCTACTCTTTACCGGAAGATTACATCTATCACCGGAAGTTCGCCTTCTGATTTCGTGAAGAATGTACGTCTTCGTAAAGCTGCCGAATTATTGAAAGAAGGAGGGCTTTCCATTGCTGAGATAGCTGATCAGGTTGGTTTTAATACGCCTAGTTATTTCACAAAATCATTCAAGAAACTGTTTGGGGTGTTGCCTACACAATATAAATAAGCTTGTAAGAGGCTCTGTCATCGTATCTTGCAACATTTGTTTCACATCTTGAAACGTGGGAGCGGTTTGTATCAAGGTGGATTTTCTACATTTGCTGTTGATAAATCAAATGAATAATACCATGAACAGACAGAATTTACTTATTTTATTATGTATGCTTTTGCTTTTTCCCGTATCCGGACAGAGCAATAACCGTGAGAAATATAATTTCAACCCTGGATGGTTGCTTTATATCGGAGATACGCCGGGGGCGGAAAGAACGGATTTTTCCGATGAAAACTGGAAAAAAATTACTTTGCCCCGGGCTTTTAATGAAGATGAGGCATTTAAAGTACATATATGGGGAATGACGGATACTATAGCCTAGTATAGAAAACATTTCAGGCTCCCTAAGACTGCAAAAGGGAAGAAGGTCTTTATTGAGTTTGAGGGAGTACGGCAGGCGGCGGATTTCTATTTGAACGGCAAGCATATAGGATTGCATGAAAATGGGGTGATGGCGGTAGGCTTTGATCTGACTCCGTTTCTGAATTTTGGTGGAGAGAATGTGATTGCTCTCCGAACAGACAATGACTGGAGGTATAAGGAGCGTTCGACTGGAAGTTTGTTCCAGTGGAATGATAGAAATTTCAATGCCAATTATGGAGGAGTACCTAAAAATGTATGGTTGCACATTACTGATAAATTATACCAGACCTTGCCTCTATACAGTAATTTACAGACTACAGGGACTTACATCTATGCATCCGATATTAAGGTAAGGACCCGTGAGGCGGTTGTTCATGCAGAGTCACAGGTGCGGAATGAGTATGGCAAGTCCGTTCATGTGGATTATGAGGTGAGCATTTATGATTATGATGGAAAAAGGGTCAGTACATTCCGGGGACAACCGACGACAGTGCAGTCCGGAGAAACGGTTGTATTGAAAGCTTCTGCACCATTAAAAGATCTTCATTTTTGGAGTTGGGGGTACGGCTATTTATATGATGTGAAGACTACCCTGTTGGTAAATGGCCGTCCGGTGGATGAAGTTGTTACTAGGACAGGTTTCCGCAAGACTCGTTTCGGAGAAGGAAAAGTGTGGCTCAATGACCGTGTGTTGCAGTTGAAGGGATACGCGCAACGGTCCAGTAATGAATGACCGGGAGTAGGAATGTCTGTACCGCCTTGGATGAGTGACTACTCTAACGGATTGATGATTGAGCATAACGCCAATCTTTTTCGGTGGATGCATGTCACTCCCTGGAAACAGGATGTGGAATCTTGTGACCGTGTGGGGGTGATACAGATGTTGCCTGCAGGTGATGCGGAAAAAGATGTGACCGGCAGACGTTGGGAACAACGGAAAGAGTTGATGAGGGATGTTATTATTTATATGCGTAATAATCCAAGTATTTTATTTTATGAATCGGGAAATGAATCAATCAGCCGTGAGCACATGGTTGAGATGATTGCCATACGGGACCAGTACGATCCGCATGGAGGAAGGGCGATAGGTTCCCGGGAGATGTTGGACATTCGTGAGGCTGAGTATGGTGGTGAAATGCTTTATGTGAATAAAAGTGAACATCATCCTATGATTCAGACTGAATATTGTCGTGATGAGGGGCTGCGTAAATATTGGGATGAATACAGTTATCCGTTTCATAAACAGGGAGATGGCCCTTTGCACAAAGGACAGGACGCCGGAGCATATAATCAGAATCAGGACAGGCTGACTGTGGAGTTTGTCCGACGGTGGTATGATTTGTGGCGTGAGCGTCCCGGAACAGGCCGGCGTGTCAATTCAGGAGGCGCGAAGATTGTGTTTTCCGATACGCAGACTTATGGACGTGGTGCCGAGAATTATCGCCGGAGCGGTGTGGTGGATCCGTTGAGAATCCCTAAAGATGGCTTCTTTGCACACAAGGTAATGTGGGACGGATGGGTGGATGTGGAAAACTATCATACTCATATTATTGGTCATTGGAATTATACTCCGGATGTGAGAAAACCTGTTTATGTGGTTTCATCGGGAGATGCAGTGGAACTGTTTGTAAATGGAAAATCCAAAGGTTTCGGCAGACAGGATTATCGGTTCTTGTTTACTTTTGATTCTGTGCAATGGGAGAAAGGGACGATTGAAGCCATATCTTACGATGAACAGCATAAAGAACTGAGCCGTCATTCTTTTCAAACCGTTGGAGAGCCTGAACGGTTAAAACTGACCTTGATGCATGGTCCGCAAGGTGTCTTTGCCGACGGCGCTGATATAGCGATGGTGCAGGTGGAAGTGGTGGATGACAATGGAGAACGATGCCCGTTAGCCAATCATAAGATAAAATTTGATTTACAAGGTCCAGCTGAATGGAGAGGAGGAATAGCACAGGCGGCAGATAATTATGTGTTGGCAAAAGAACTTCCTGTGGAATGTGGTATAACACGAGTGATGATCCGCTCGACAACGCAACCGGGGAATGTGGTGCTGAAGGTGGCTGCAGAAGGGTTGGCTTCAGAAGAAATAGCTTTCAGTACGCGGCCGGTAGAAGTTAAAAATGGCTTAAGTACCTTTTTCCCATCTGTTGGGTTGCCTAGCCGTTTTGATCGTGGTGAAACTCCGTCCTCGCCCTCTTATAAAGAGACCAAAGTTGATGTCAGAGTAGCTGATGTTACAGCCGGAACAAATCAAAGGGATGCAGGGAAAAGTTTTGATGACAACGAATTGAGCGAGTGGAAAAATGATGGCAGGTTGAACACCGCCTGGATTACATATAAATTGGAAAGGCGTGCGGAAATAGATGATATCTGTATCAAACTGACCGGATGGAGGCAGCGTTCTTATCCGCTTGAAGTATATGCCGGAGAACACTTGATTTGGAGCGGGAACACGGAGAAAAGTTTGGGATATGTCCATTTGATGATTGACCGTCCGGTACGTTCTGATGAGATAACCATCCGTTTGAAGGGGGCTACTCAGGATTCCGATGCATTCGGCCAAATCATAGAAGTTGTGGAACCCAAGGCCGGAGAGCTTGATCTTTTCAAAGCTGAAGGAGGCAAGAAGGTACACAATGAACTCCGGATAGTTGAGGTGGAATTTTTAGAAACTTTGAATCAGTAATTTCAGAAATTAAGAAAATACGTCTATATTTACATCAATTATAAAATATCTTTTTATGAAAAATATATTCATAGGGTTGATAGCTGTTTGGGGGCTTTTTCTCGTTTCATGTGAAACAAGGGAGCCCATGGTTGAAGTAATAGAAAGAGGGCTGGAGGTTTCCAAACGGCAAGCTGTCTTTTTAGCGAAGGAAGTGGAAAATCAGGAAGGAAGGCTTCCACGGACTTATGAGGGTGGTGAGTTGAAAACATCTGATTACCGGGCATGGATTTCCGGCTTTTTCCCGGGAGTGTTATGGTATTTGTATGAGAATACGCCTACGGATGAACTGAAAAGATATGCGGAACTATATACAGAACGGTGGAGTCTGCCAAGGATATGACCACCACCCATGATTTAGGATTTATGTTATATTGTAGCTTCGGAAACGGATATCGGTTGGCAAAGAATCCTCATTATTTAGAGGTGATGACTGTAGGAGCGGAATCCTTGGCAACTCGTTATGATGAGCGGGTAAAAGCTATCAAATCGTGGAATTCAAATGAAAAATGGCAGTTTCCCGTCATTATTGATAATATGATGAATCTGGAATTTTTGTTTTTTCTTGCTAAGACAACGGGGGAAAAACGTTTGATGAATATGGCTGACAGTCATGCACAGACTACTCTTCGACATCATTTTAGAGATGATTATAGTTGTTATCATGTAGTTTCTTATGATACGCTTTCCGGACAACCACATTTTAAAGGTACTCATCAGGGGTACGCCGACAATTCGGCATGGGCCAGAGGACAGGCATGGGCACTGTATGGCTATACCATGATGTACAGGGAGACCGGAAAGACCGAATATTTGGAACAGGCGCGGAAAGTAGCTTCTTATATTAAGAATCATCCCAATTTGCCGGACGATAAAATACCTTATTGGGATTTTGACGCACCGGATATTCCTGCTGCTCCCCGGGATGCATCCGCCGCTGCTGTTATGGCATCGGGACTTATTGAACTGAGTCAGCTGGATAAAAGTAAGGAAGGAGCGGATTGGCTGGAGCTGGCAGAAATGCAGATTCGTTCTTTGTCCTCTCCGGAGTACCTTGCCGAACCGGAAACCAACGGAGGTTTTATCTTGAAGCATAGTGTGGGAAATTATAATAAAAATTCGGAAGTAGATGTTCCCCTGTCTTATGCGGATTATTATTATGTTGAGGCTTTGTTACGCTTAAAAAAATTACAGAATGAGAACTAGGAATTGTTTGTTAATCGCTTTTTGTTTTATTATCTTGTGTGGAAAACTGTATGCCCAGCCCACAGGTAGTGAGGACCGTATGTACTGGGTGCAGACTTTAACAAGGATTGCTGATCCTGTGTTGGTCAATCTCAGTCAGGGCACGTTGAAAAAGAATATGCCGTTTGAGTCACTGTCTGATGAACCTTTACGTAGAAGTGTTTCCTATCTGGAAGCGGTAGGAAGAACCGTTTGCGGTATTGCTCCTTGGCTGGAACTGGGACCTGATGATACTCAGGAAGGAAAGTTAAGAGAAAGGTATATTCAACTGGTGGTTAAAGGACTGAAACAGACTGTCGATCCGCAATCAGCTGATTATTTGATGTTTGATAACCGTCATTCCCAGCCCTTGGTAGATGCGGCTTTTCTTGTACAAGGTTTGTTGAGAGCTCCCAGACAACTTTGGGGAAATCTGGATGTGGATATTCAAAAAAAACTGGTGTATGAGTTGAAAAGAACGCGTGGCATAAAGCCTAATGAGAGTAATTGGTTGCTTTTCGCTTCGATGGTAGAAGCGGCCTTGTTGGAATTTACGGGGGAATATGATAGTCAGAGATTATATTATGGTGTAAACCGTTTCATTGATGAATGGTATAAAGGAGATGCCTGGTATGGAGATGGGGCAGAATTGCATCTGGATTACTATAACAGTCTGGTCATCCATCCGATGTTGACGGATGTATTGTCTGTCATGAAAAAGCATGGATTGGAACGTGCCGAGTTCTTGGAACGCCAATTGGTTCGTCAACAACGAATGGCTGCCCAGCTTGAACGGATGATCTCTCCGGAAGCCACTTATCCTGTAGTGGGCCGTTCTATCGTGTATCGTTTTGGCGTTTTTCATGCGCTTTCTCAAATTGCTTTGTTGGACAAGATTCCTCAGCCTCTTTCCAAAGGACAGATCCGTTCTGCTCTGACAGCTGTTATGCAGAGGCAGATATCTATGCCCGGTACTTTTGATGAAAACGGGTGGCTGAAAATTGGCTTTTCAGGCAGTCAGATAAATATGTCCGAACCTTATATAAATACAGGCAGTCTGTATATGTGTACAGCGGTCTTTTTGCCATTGGGACTTCCGGCAAATCATCCTTTTTGGACTGAGCCTTATAGTGAATGGACTAACCTGAAGGCATGGAAAGGTGTCGATGTAGGGGCGGATAAGGCTTTGAGAAAAGGGTAGGTGTCTATGAAAAGAAAAGTAACTTAACTTACTTGCCCAAGTAAGTCAACTTAAATGCCGAAGTAACTTAACTTACTTGGCCTATGAAGATAGCTTACTTTTCATTGGCTGGCTTGCCTGATTTTAAAGAGCATGGAGATTTTTCCATATTAAAGGAATCTCCATGCTTTATGTTTGTATGTCAATAGAATAGCTGCCGGTCTTTCCCTTTTTTTATTTCTTCAGTGGGAATTGGTGAGTACTGTGATATATGGAATTTATAAAGTTCAATTAAAAAGGTCAAAGTGTATAAATTTCCATGCTAATGAACAAAAATACATTTTGGGGCTTTATAAATAACGATATATTTGTAAAATACTGCTTGAATATTTCAGATTGAAAGAAATAAGGTACTCATTTTAAATTTAAGGCCATGAAAGAATTAAAGATGTACATCGATGGGCGATTCATCGAAAACCAATCCGATAAGTGGATTGATGTATTGAACCCTTCTACGGAAGAAGTGATATCTAAAATGCCTGATGGCACACCGGAAGATGCACGAGCAGCTATAAATGCCGCCGTGAAGGCACAGCTTTCTTGGGAAAGTCTTACCTCTATTGAACGCGCCGGCTATTTAACTCGGATTGCACAAGGTATCCGCAAGCGGGAGCAGGAATTGACTGATATTATCATCCGGGAGGGTGGAAAAACAAGAGGATTAGCTAATGTAGAGGTGTTATTTACGGCTGATTACCTTGATTATATGGCCGGATGGGCCCGTCGCTATGAAGGGGAAATTATTCCTAGTGACCGTCCTCACGAAAATATATTTGTCTTTAAGAAACCTATTGGGGTGACAACAGGCATCCTGCCTTGGAATTTCCCTTTTTTCTTGATTGCCCGTAAGGCCGCTCCTGCTCTGTTGACGGGGAATACAATTGTGGTAAAGCCGAGTCAGCTGACACCGGAAAATGCGTATGTTTTCGCACAGATTGTAGATGAAGTTGGGTTGCCTAAAGGTGTATTCAATCTGGTGAACGGTCGTGGTTCGGTGATTGGACATGAACTGGCTGCTAACCCTAAAGTAGGTATGGTTAGTCTGACCGGAAGTGTGGAGGCTGGAATACAGACCATGCAGCCGCTTCTGCCAATGTGACGAAGGTTTCTTTGGAATTGGGAGGGAAGGCTCCCGGTATTGTAATGCCGGATGCAGATTTGGATTTAGCTGTAAAATCCATTATGCTTCGCGTGTTATTAATACAGGACAGGTATGTAATTGCTGTGAGCGCGTGTATGTACATTCTAGTATAAAAGAGGCTTTCCTTGAGAAACTGTTGGCAGGATTCAAGCAGGTGAAAGTGGGTGATCCGAATCAGTATACAGACCTCGATATGGGTCCGTTGATTGATGCCAATGCACTGAAATCAGTAGAAGAGAAAGTGAAAAAAGCTATTGAGCAGGGAGCTGAGTTGCTATGCGGTGGTCATCGTATCGGTACTAAAGGATATTTCTTTGAACCGACGATTTTGATTAATTGTACCCAAAAGATGGATATTATTCAGGAAGAAACTTTTGGACCGGTACTTCCGGTTGTTGAGTTTACAGAGGTGGAAGACGCCATTGCCTGGGCTAATGATTGTGAATATGGGCTGACTTCTTCTATTTATACCCAGAACCTGGATATGACATTCAAATTGATTCGTGCGTTGAAATTTGGTGAAACTTATGTGAATCGTGAGAATTTTGAGGCGATGCAGGGATTCCATGCCGGATGGCGTAAATCTGGTATCGGCGGCGCGGATGGTAAACATGGGCTGGAAGAGTATTTACAGACGCAGCTGGTTTATTTGGAAACTAAAGAGTGATTTATATGCTTTTCTGAATAGTTAGGAGGGATAAACTGAAAATCCGATTGATTGATCATATAGTTTGTCATTCTAAAAAATGCAGTGAAGAATCGGTCAACACAAAACGGATGTGTGCAGATTCTTCACTGCTGTTTTAATGTGAGTGGCAAATTGACGGTTTACTACACTTCTTTTATCAACTTCTTATTTTGTAACCAATACCTTTAAAATTCTTGTCCGTCCACTCCAAATATAGGTCTTAATGCATTTTGCTTTGTGGTATAAAATTGTACGGCACTATCGTTCATTTTGGGGTAATATTTATTTAGTAAATTAATCATTTCAGCTCCTGCCAACAAAACTGGTCCATATCCATGTGCTGCATATACATTTACCGGACGATGATAGTAAAATGCTGGGTCAAAAGCCATGCCGGTACCGACGCAGGTATTTTCAACTTGTCCTTTTTCATTGATTTGAGTGGATATGCACTCCATCCCAATTGTGCTACAGGACCGTATGATACTGCATCCAGCCAGCCATTGTTGATACCACGTGCAATGCAATATACGTAAATGGCTGTAGCAGATGTTTCCAAATATGAGTCGTTTCTATCTAGTAATTGATGCCAGAATCCATTGCCCGACTGACAGGCGGCAATTCCTGCTACATGTGCTTTATAAAGTTTTAGGATATTTTTCCATTCGGTATGTTCTTGAGGAAGTGCTTCAAGTACCTCGGTCAATGTTAGTAATGCCCATCCATTGGCACGTCCCCAATGGAAAGTCGGATGAGTGCTTGCGCCTTCTACCCATCCGTGCATGTAGAGTCCTTTCTCTTCTACAAACATACGTTTGGAAAACTGAAGAATCTGACGGACCGCTTCATCGAAGTAATGCTTTTCCCCGGTGTAAATCCCCATTTGTGCAAGTGCGGGAATTCCCATATACATATCGTCTAGCCAAAGTGTATTGGCTTGTGGACGCATCCGGGCGAAAGTTCCGTCTTGCAGTCTGTATTCTTTATGTTCTATAAAATCCATGTAGTTATTAATTATGGATTTACAGTTTAAATCGGGAAGGATACGTTGCATCTTTATCATGGCTGTACACATAGCTCCGGCATCGTCCAAGGTACTGGGTTGTATGATTTGTCGCATCTGTCCGTCTACTACATTATATTCTTGAGTGAGACGGCTGAAGTAAGGAACCATTTCTGATAAGAAACGAAATCGTTTTGATACATATTCTTGATATTTGGAGTCACTTGTAGCATGTGCCACTTCCATCATACCTGAATAGGTAACTCCCCATTCATAACTAGCCAGTCGAAAGTTCCTCTTTCCAGTTGTGAATATTGGTTGATTTGTGTATAGTCTGTTATTTCTTTTCCGGATTTTCGGTCAATAACGCGAGGTGGAGTTGTTTGGTCAAGATAAGAGAATATACGATCAAGGCATTGTTTGATTTCAGTTATATTCCATTCTTTGTAGGGGATGGAATAGTCTGGAGTTAATAAATGTAACGGGGTGTTGGTATCGTTTGCCGAAGCAACTGATTGTGAAGCTTGTTGACATGAAGATACTCCTAGTACGGTTATTATTCCTAGTGTTAAATAGATTCTTTTCATAAGCTGGATAAAGTAACGGAAACTCACCTTTGGTTACTTCAGATGAGTTTCCGTTGATTTTATAATTAATAGCCAGGATTCTGCATAGCACTCTTTTCTTCAGTTGTCAGCGCATGACCATCTTTTTGGATGATATCAAGGAAAGTTTGTGGTATCGGACGCAGATAATGCTTGTTTGGATTAAAGTTTGGAGCTGCATTCTTGTTGTAGGCCTTTACACGAGCTTCCAATGTTTTTGTGCGTGCCAAGTCTTCCCAACGGACAAATTCACCCATCATTTCACGACTTTTTTCGTTTAAGAGAAAGCACATGGCCACATCATAAGCACTACTGTAACCCAACTTCTCACAGATAGCCTGATCTTCTGCTGGTAAAGAAGCAATGGAAGTGATATCTGTTACTTCTAGATTGGATGGAATAGCATCCAGTGAGCCTAGTTGCAGATTGTTTGATTCATAATAGGAACTGCGATTACAGTAAGTAGAAATTTCAGCATCAGCACCCCAAATACCCCATCCCAAAGAACCTTCATGGAAGGCGGCCCCACCATCTACGTGTTCCTGGCGGTCTTCACCTGCTTTCCATTCAGCACGGCGACGAATGACATTCAGATATTCTGCCGCTTTAGAGTAGTCTCCTTGGCGGATATAGGCTTCAGCAAGGAAGAAATAGTCTTCTGCTGATCGCGCCAAAATACCATCGCGATTACCTTGTTCTTCGGAAATGGATTTACGTGAGCCATCGGCATATTTGCTGCAAGTGGCATAGTATTTAATGTAAGCATCGTCTTCCAGAACTTTATCTGTAGCAGTAGTTCCAGCTGGATAGAGTGCGAAGACAGTGGAAACGGGTTTCTTTGTTTCAGCATCAGCCAAGGTGGCATTGCTTTGGGGGGCGGTAACACGACTGTCACCGGGTTTGTTCAGTAAGAACATGACAGAGCGGTCGCCGGCTACATAGTCCACGCCTCCGGCATTCCAAGCAGAACGGTTACCGTTTTGTTTGGTACGGAAGGTTTTCCAAAGGCGGGAATCGTTCAGATGGTTATATACATTATAAGAATAGTATGTGGTACGCAGACGGTTGTATTCACGCCCACCGGCAATATCACGGGCCATACCTGGTAAGTCGCGGTATTGGCTGCAAAAATAAAGGTGTTGCTCATTACCGTACTGCCCTTTGGTGGCATCGGCAGAAGTGCGTTGGGCTGCTAGTATGATTTCATTCAGTTGCTCATTAGGACCATCGACTTCTGTATAATTCCATAAATCTTTGAAGTTGGGAGCTAGCGGGTGTTTACTGATGACTTCTGTCGCATACTTGACAACATTGGTCAAATCACTGCTTTTTGTACTGGAATTCCAATTGTCATTGAGTTCACTGGCACGCCATAGATATGCTTTGGCAAGGAAATGGGCAGCTGCGTACTTGGTAAGACGACCTTCTTCTGCTTCATTTTCAGGAAGTTCACCATAAGCGGCTGTCAGATCACTGAATACCTGTTCCATAACTTCCTGCGCTGAGGCGCGGGAAAATTCGCGTTCCACTGTATTGGAAGAAGCCAGTTTGATAGGTACACCACCGTATTGGCTGACTAGCTTAAAGTAGTTGAATCCACGGATAAAGTGGGCTACGCCGGACAGTTCGTTCTTATTGCTTCCCGAATAATTCTCCAGTTTCTCTAGCAAAAGATTGGCGGAAGAGATACCGGAATACATATTATCCCATACATCGTAGGCATGTGTGGTGTTGATATTTACTGTGGCGATGTCTGAACTGAGATTGGCTATATAACTATCCCACATGGCGTTGCTGCCATCGTTTCCTACTATGAACTCGTCTGTTCCATAATTTGTAGTAGAGAATGCCCATTCGAAAGAATGATGGAAACGAAGGTTATAGTAAATAGCGGTTGCCAGTGACTGTACGCCTTCATTGGTGTCAAAAAAATCGGTATTGCGTTCAGTTGTTAGATTTTCATCTAAGAAATCTGAACAGGAAGTGAGGGCTGGTGTGGCTAGTGCGCCTACCAATACACTTGCTAATATGTGTTTATTTAATTTCATAATAATTTTTTTATTAGTTTGATTTAGAAACTCAAGTTTAAGCCAAAAGTAAAGCCGCTGTTGTAGGTATTACTATATGTGTCCAGATCTAATGTCTTGCAGCCGCTGAAAATATACCCCGGATTCTTAATCTGAGCATACATGCGTAAAGCGCTAAGACCTGTATGGGTTAACAGTCTGTTCGGGAAAGTATAACCTAACGAAATGTTACGAATCTTTAGATAAGAACCGTTTTTTAAATAAGTTTCGTTGTAGTACGCATCTTTTCCGCCTTCATCGTAAATAGGTTTAGGATGAGCTGCATTTTTGTTGTTTTCGTTATAATAGTCATAGTCACGAACATTATAGCGTCCGCCTACCCATACGGAGGAATCATAATATTTGAATCCCATACGCCCGTAGAGCTGTATGCCTAAATCCCATCCTTTATAAGTGAAGTTCGTATTTAATCCAAGTGTCCATCGAGGATCGTAATGGCCTACAATAGTACGGTCATTGTTGGCGTCGATTTTGTAATCGCCATTTTGGTCTACAGGGCGTGCCATACCAATTTGGAAGTCATGTCCATTGGCATTGAATTTTTCCATATCTGCACGATCTTCTTCTTTCCATAGACCTGCGGATTCATATGTATAGATACTGTTGGTACTTTCACCGATAAACCAGCCATTAGCCGGATCATCTTCTTTGCCATTAGCTAGTGAAACGATTTCATTGCGGGAGTAAGCGGCATTTACTCCGATATTCCATTCAAAATCTTTGGTGCGGACAGGAACAAAATTAAACGTCAGATCGTAACCAAAGTTTTTGGTTTTGCCCACGTTAGCATAAGTGCGGGCATAACCTGTCAGGGTAGGAATACTTTGAGCCATTAACAAGTCAGTGGTTTTAGACGTATAAACATCTACGATACCATTAATGCGGCCGTTAAAGAAATTAAAATCCACACCAATGTTCCATTGGGCCGTTTTTTCCCAACCTAAATTTTGGTTAGCTAATGTGTTGGTAATACCTGCTTCGTTTTCGTATGCTATATAACCTTGTGTAGGATTTGGGCCAAAAGGATAATATAAACTAGAGATGCCTCCTTTGGTTTGATAAGGAGTAATAGCTGAATTACCTGTAACACCATAACCCAGACGAAGTTTCAATTGGCTGATCCAAGAAATTTCTTTCAGAAATTCTTCTTGATCTATGCGCCATCCAAGAGCTACAGAAGGAAAGTAGCCCATTTATGACCATCTGCTAATTGAGAAGCACCGTCACGACGGACAGAAGCTGTTAGCATATAGCGCCCTTTATAGGTGTAATTCATACGAGCCATGTAGGAAAGCAATTGCTTTTCAGTCAGTGAGGATTCCCAACTTTTTAATGAACTTAGTGATTTGAAAGCATTCCATAAGGAACTTTCCAAAGGAATACCTTCACCACTCATATTATTGGCTTCATATTCATATTTTGTAGCAGTTTGTAAGAAGGTAAAGCCGAAGTCATGTTTGCCAATGGTACGGTTGTAGTATATAAGATTATCCAGTGTCCATGAGAAGTCTGTGCTTTTGGTCAGTGAAGCATAGTTTAAACCTTCACGGTTTGTACTTTCTGCAGAATTGAACATTCCACGGCGATAGTAACGGAAATCCGGACCAAAATTAAGTTTATAAGAAAGACCTTCCAAAGGTTTCCATATTTTGCCGAAATTTAACTGTGCATAGAAGCTTCCTAATGCACGGAATACTTTACGTTCATCGGTTGAATAATTCCATTCATCTATTACAGTTTTAATTTTTGAGTCAGCACCTGGATATTCAATTCGTTTTCCTTCATCGTCATAAGCTACGGCATAAGGTAGGTTACGCATGGCGGCTGCATATGCACTTCTCGGTCCACTGGTAGTACCACCGTCATTCGACATACCATAATTTTGTACGCTGTAAGTGGCATTTATGCTGGCAGCCAAGGTTAGCCATTCTGTCAGTTTCATGTCATTATTTATTTTAGCGGTGTAACGGGTATAATCTTGACCTTTGATTGTTCCTTCGTTTTTCAACCAACCAAAAGATACATACGAATGATTTTTTTCGCTACCGCCTGAGCCACTGATAGTATGTTCGGTGGTAATACCTGTTTGAGTTACATAATCGGCCCAGTCTGTGGTTTGTACTTTTGAACCGTCCCAAGTATTGCCAGACCATCCACGTTCAATATTTGCCCAGGCATATGGATCACTGGCTGCGTTGAATATTTGTTTGTCATTTTCAATGGTCGGTTCATCGCCACGCGGATATTTGTTTGGATCGGAATAATAATAGGCCCAACGACGCCAAGTCAGATAATCACCGGCGCTCATCCAAGTAGTACGGTCTTTGATGTTATCTGTGGAAACAGAGCCTGCATAACTGAAAGTAAATTTACCTTCCTTGCCTCTTTTGGTGGTAATTAAAATGACACCATTGGCACCACGTGAACCATAGATAGCTGTAGCAGAAGCATCTTTCAGCACTTCGACGGATTCAATATCAGAAGGATTCAAACTTTCCAGTGTACCACCACGGGGGCTTACGTTGTCTAAATTCTCTTCATGAGTTTTTCCTACGGTACCATTTAGAGGTACACCGTCTACAACATAGAGAGGCTGACTGGAAGCAGACAGAGAGCGGGAACCACGGATAAATATATCTCCAACTTCTCCCGGACGGTCACTGGTGCGTATATCCACACCAGCGGCTTTACCTTGCATGGCTTCAAATACATTGGCTGTTGGGCGGGATTTCAGTTCTTTGGCTCCTACGCTGACCATTGACCCTGTTACATCGCTTTTTTTCTGTGTGCCATAGCCTACTACCACTACTTCATCCAGCGTTTTTGTATCTTCTGCCAAAGTTACTTTCAATGTACTTTTTCCAGCTACTGGAATGTCTTGTCCTTTATATCCTATATAAGTTATAGTGATAATCCCTTTTTCGGAACATTAGAGAGGGTGAACTTTCCATCAAAATCTGTTATAGTACCATTGGTTGTACCTTTTACAACAACACTGGCACCGATAATAGGTTCACCATTTGGATCGGTAACCATGCCCTGTACATTTCTTTGTTGAGCATTCGCTACATACATAAAGGAGGATAAGACCAGCATGAACAGCCAAATCGTTCCTTTAAATGAATAATTAGAACTTAATGTTTTGTCTTTCATAACGATTAGAGATTTATGTTACACAAAAGTGATTTTTCACAAAAGTAAACCGAAGCATTGTCGTAAAAAATGCAAACGAGTCCAAAAAACAGTAATTACGTACGTGAACGCAATTCCATGTTTTTATAACCTGTTGTAAAATAGATTATTGTGGCGAAAATGTGTTGCAGGGAACACAAAGCTTCGAGGGATAATATTGTATTATTTTCCTGTTTATATTACCTTTGTATTCTAATACTATAAAAACATATTGTATGAAAAAGGCTATATCATTGCTTTTGCTTAGTTTGTGCCTGTCTGTTCTTCATGCACGCGATATTAACTTTTCTCAAATAAGTTCGAAGAACGGATTGTCACAAAACACAGTACGGGCTATTGCCGAAGATAAGAATGGTTTTATTTGGGCGGGGACTCTTGATGGACTTAACAGATATGACGGTTATAATATCCGATCTTATCAATTGCGAACCGGTGATCAGCATATATTGCATGACCATAGAATTAGAAATCTATATGCCACGCGTGATGGTAACCTTTGGGTACAGACCTATCAGCAGGAATACAGTTGTTATAATCCGATTAGTGATCAGTTTGTTCACATAAGAGATAAGAATGGCAAATTGCTTGCTCATGAAAATTTCTATGAATCCTCCGGTGGTGATGTATGGTTGTGGGGAAAAGGAACTGGGACAATTCGTTTGCACAAAAAAGAAGATGGAAATTTTGATCAGCAGAGTTATTTACAGGCAGAGGATGCCTGTAATTTTTTGCTAGAAGATAGTTCAGGGAAAATATGGATAGGTGGAAAGAATGGGTTGAAAAGTATTTCTGAGCAAGGAGAGGTTAAAGAGTTTTATACCTATGAATATTATTTCACTCATGCAATAGAGGTAGAGGGAATGATTTATTTCTCCACAATGGAATCTGAATTGTTGATCTATGATATGAAGCGTGGTATTTTTGAGGAGGTAACTCCGGCTTTTAATGATGCCATGACTCATTTGTTCCGTCTGTCATCTCACGAACTGCTTGTTTTCTTTGACTCCAAAGGTGTATGGATATATGATATCTCATATGGCACTTTTCATCAGTCTGGACTAAATTGTGAAAAAGAACATCTCACTTCGGACGTGGAGATTATTTATGATAAGAAGAAAGGTGTATGGTTTTATTCTAAATCGGGTAGATTATGGTATTGCAATGGAGAGGATTCCAGAATCCGAAGGATAAATATAGACTTGAATAAGGATCTTGCGATGATGGGTACAGGGCAGACCGCGTTATCCATAGATGCTGTTCTAGCCGGTTCTGACGGGCTTTACTGGATAGTGACCTACGGGTTTGGCTTATTTTGTTATAATCCGGTCGATGAGACGTTGGTGAATTACACTAACCAGCCGGATCCTAGCAGTCTTGCTTCCAACTATCTATTGTCTATAACTGAAGACCGCTTGGGAAATATATGGATTGGAAGTGAGTATGCCGGAATTATACGGGTGGTGAAAAGTCCTGAATATGTACATGTGGTACATCCGGAGGCAGGGACTATTATCGGCAAGACGAATAATGTACGTTCCATTTATGAGGATTCAAAGGAAAATATCTGGGTCGGTTTGAAAAATGGGGAACTGTATGTCTATGATTCTGCTATGAACTTGAAAAAACATATTGATTGGGTTATAAACCTTATGCACTGGTGGAAGATAATCAAAGGCGTATGTGGGTAGGTACCAAGGGGTATGGTATTTATTTATTTGATATTGAGAATTATAACGAATTGGCTCATCTGACACATAAAAAAAATAAGCCAGAGTCGTTGTGCAGTGATGCTGTCTTTCATATTTTGAAGGATAATAAGAATAGAATTTGGGTTGCCTCCTTTGAGAACGGGGGGATAGGATTGGCACAAGAAACAAAAGAAGGTATTACTTTTAAAAATTTTATCACAGGTAAAGGAAATAAGAGTATGATTCGATATCTTTATCAAGATAATAAAGAGCGTATTTGGGGTGGAACTTCTGACGGACTTGTTAGGTTTAATCCGGGAGAACTGATACGGAATCCAGATGCTTATGTCTTTTATAATATGGATTTAACTTCACCTTATTCGTTAAGCAGCAATGATATCAAGACTATTTATCAGGATACGAATGGAGATATTTGGATTGGAACTGCCGGAGGTGGACTGGACAAGTATATAGAAGCGCGTGAAGGGACTTCTGATCAGTTTCTCTCTTTTACAATTGGCGAAGGAATGCCGGATAATTATGTCTTGGGTATTTTGGAACATGGGGATTATCTTTGGCTAAGCAGTGAGAATGGTTTGTCGCGTTTTTGTAAGAATGATTATTCGGTAATTAGCTATCAGTTTGCCCAGAAAGCTTATGCGAATATCTTTAATGAGGGGGCACGTTTTAAATGTAAGAATGGTATTATGTTATGGGGAACTTTGGATGGCTGATGATATTTGATCCTGAAAAATTTGAACCGAATACGAACCCTTTTCCAGTACTGGTTACTAGCTTGCAGATTGACGGAGTAGATTGGAATGAAGTCGAGTCTTCCGTAGAAAAGAAATCTATTACCTATACTGAAGAAATTCAACTTACTTATGAGCAAAATGTATTCACAATAGAATTTGCGACATTGGACTTGCAGAATCCCGAACAGAATCAATACACTTATATTTTAGAAAACTATGATAAGTCATGGAGTATTCCTGCTTCCTTGAATACGGTTACATATAAAAATCTGCCACCTGGAAAATATACTTTTAAAGTAAAGGGAGCCAATTCCTATGGGATCTGGAATGATGAAGTGACTTCTTTGAAAATTACAATCACTCCACCATTTTGGAAGTCCAATATGGCTTATACAGTGTATGTATCGCTGTTTATTTTCATATTGTTTGTCTTTTATCGGTTGATTGCAAAATTCAACCGATTAAATAATGCTGTAGAGATTGAGAAGCAATTGACGAATCACAAACTGCGTTTTTTTACAAATATTTCGCATGAGTTTCGTACACCGCTTACTTTGATTCAGGGTGCGGTGGAGAGATTGAATGAACTGGGGGACCTTCCTGTCCCTGCTTATAAGCAATTAAGCGTGTTGAATCGGAATTCTATGAATCTCAGACGACTGATAGATCAGTTGTTAGAGTTTAGAAAACTTCAAAATGATGTATTGAAGCTAGATCTTGAAGAAATAGATATGGTAAGTTTTACGCAGGATATTTATGGTGGCTTTCAAGAGATAGCTGTACAGAAAAACATAAATTATCAGTTTGATTGTTCGATGGAGTCACTTATTTTGTTTATTGATAGAAAGAAGATTGATAAAGTTTTGTATAATTTGCTTTCCAATGCGTTTAAGTTCACACCTAAAGGAGGTTGTATAATTTTGTCCTTGGCGGAAGATGAAAAAAGACGGAAATGTATCCTGTCGGTAAAAGACAGTGGAATTGGAATACCTAAGGAGAAACAACATTTATTGTTCAGCAGATTCAGTCAGATTCACTTTTCTAAATCTGGTACCGGAGTCGGGCTTTCTTTAGTGAAAGAATTTGTGGATGTTCATAAAGGGAAAATTTATTTTGAAGATAACCCCAGTGGGGGGGCTATTTTCAAGGTGGAATTATCTACTTCAAAAGAAACTTATGTAGGGGAGAATTTTGTTACTGTACGTCCACATATGGATATCATAGAGGATAGTCCGGTTGTAAAATCTGTACAGGTAGAACAAGAGAAAGTCTTTCCTTCTGTAGAAAGCAATATTTTGGCAGAATATAGGCTTTTGGTAATAGACGATAATGATGATATACGTGATTTTTTAATGGATGGTTTCAGCGGCAGTATGATTGTAGATACTGCTGCTGATGGTAAGGAAGGTCTTCAAAAGGCAATTGATACAAATCCGGATATTATAATTTGTGATGTTATGATGCCAGAAATGAACGGGTTTGAAGTGACGCGTCAGTTGAAGAAGGATTTTCAAACTTGTCATATTCCTATTATTTTGCTTACAGCACACTCTTCTCTTGAGCATGAGTTGGAAGGTATAGATAGTGGAGCGGATGCATATATCACAAAGCCTTTCAGTTTGAAATACGTCCAAAAACGTGTGATGAAGTTGGTGGAACAGCGGGAGTTGTTGAAAAAACTTTTCTCCAAAGAGTTTACTATTGACGAAAGAGTGACTAATACAACTGATAAAGAGTTTTTTGATAAAATAGAGAAAATTTTGGATGATAATTATGAAGATAGTACGTTTACCATCGATAGGTTTATTGAATTATCGGGTATCCGCCGAACTATTTTTTTTAAGAAGGTAAAAGGTATAACAGGTTTTTCGCCGAATGAATTGATAAAGATGAAACGATTGAATAAGGCTGCTGTTTTACTAAGGCAGGGTGAATTTACGGTTTCCGAGGTTTCTTATAAGGTGGGATTTGAAGATCCTTTTTATTTCAGTAAATGTTTTAAGGCTCATTTTGACTGTACGCCTAAAAATTACAAAAAATCAATATAGTTCCTTTTTTCTTGATTCAGTATGTCTTATTGTGATTTTTTTGAGGGATAGAGTACAGTTAGTTCTTTTTTCCGTCTTATTTTAAAATATTGAATCATCATAAAACAGCATGCTATGAAATTGTTTTTTTCCTTCGTTTTTGCCTTATTGGCTTTTACAGCTTGTACAAAACCCGAAAAGGAAGTCTATATCTTCACTTCTCATCGTGAGCCGGCATTGGACGGGTTACATTATCTTTACAGCTATGACGGCTATCATTGGGATAGTATCGCAGGTTCATGGTTGAAACCGGAAATAGGAAATAAGACTCCTTATTATAATTATTTCACTAAACAGACCGAAGAACAGAAATATGCTCCCAATTCGATGATGCGTGATCCGTCCATGACCCAAGGCCCGGATGGAACTTTCCATTTAGTGTGGACAATCAGTTGGAATGGAGAACAGGGATTTGGTTATGCCAGTTCTAAAGACTTGATTCATTGGAGTGAACAACGCGAAATTAAAGTGATGAAAGATTCTTTGACTAACAATGTGTGGGCACCGGAAGTTTTCTATGATGATGAAAAGGAACAGTTCATCGTTGTCTGGTCTTCTGCCATTCCTGTAGAAAGATATACGGCAGCCGATAGCTTGGGAGCTAATAAAAGTCACCGTGCCTATTATACCACGACCAAGGATTTCCAAACATTTACTCCTGCAAAGGCGTTTTATGATCCGGGATTTAATTCTATTGACGGATTTATAGTAAAGCGTGATAAAAACGACTATGTATTAATTATAAAAGACAATCGCAAGCCTGGTTACAGTGATTTGTTCTGTGTATCCGGGCCATCGGCAGAAGGACCTTATGCTGATCCGTCAGTAAAATTTGCACCGACTTACTCTGAAGGTCCGTGTGTCGTGAAAGTAGGTGATGAATGGTTGATTTATTTTGATGTTTATCGGGAAGGACGGTTTGGAGCCGTGTCTACAAAAGACTTCAAGAACTTTACTCCCATTGACGATCAGATTTCTATTCCACAAGGACATAAGCATGGTACTATCATAAAAGTTCCCGAATCAGTTTTGCTCAACCTGAAAGCGGAGGAAGCTAAAAGATTCCCTCAAAAAGACTAGTTATTACCCAGAATTGTCTGCTTGAATAAGTTACTTTGGGCTTTTGAAATTTATAAGATGAATGCACAAATGAAAAACAAGAATCTAGTATTATTATTCCTTCTTCTGATGGTGGAAGGAGGGCTGCTTTCGGCAGCAGCACAGAGCAAATCGTCGGTTTATAAGCCTTGGAGTCATGGACAACTGAAAGTAAGTAAAGAGAACCGCTATCTGATGAATGCGGACGGAACTCCTTTTTTCTGGTTGGGGGATACAGGATGGCTGTTGCCCGAGAAACTGAATAGAGATGAGGCTGCTTATTATCTGGAACATTGTCGTCAGGCAGGTTTCAATGTGGTGCAGGTACAGACTATAAATGGAGTTCCTGCCATGAATTTCTATGGCCAGTATTCCATGATAGATGGTTTCAATTTTAAGAATATAGACAGAAAAGGAGTTTACGGGTATTGGGACCACATGGATTATATTATTCAGAAAGCTGAGCAGAACGGCATTTACATAGCGATGGTATGTATCTGGGGAGGGCTTGTGCGCTCCGGAAAGATGAATGTTGAAGAGGCTAAAGCGTATGGTAGATTTTTAGGTGAACGATATAAAGATGCCCCTAATATCATTTGGGTAATCGGTGGAGATACTTATGCTGACCGGAATACTGAGATTTGGGAGGCGTTGGCGAATAGTATTCTTGCTGTGGACAAGAATCATATAATGACCTTTCATCCGTTTGGCCGTACATCCAGTGCTACTCATCTGAATAATAAGGAGTGGATGGATATGAATATGTTCCAAAGTGGACACAGGCGTTATGGCCAGAAAAAAGGAGATGGTGATACTTCTGTTACGGGATTGGAGGAAGACAATTGGCGTTATGTAGAAGAGGCTTTGTCCATGACTCCACTGAAGCCTGTTCTGGATGCAGAACCCAGTTATGAAGGTATTCCTCAGGGATTGCATGATCCTGCCCAGCCACGCTGGCGTGACTGTGATGTGAGACGCTATGGATATTGGTCTGTTTTTGCGGGCTCTTGCGGACATACATACGGACATAATAATATCATGCAGTTCTTGAAACCGGGTACACCCGGTGGGTATGGAGCTGATGGAATAGAGAAACCTTGGTATAAAGCAATGCAGGATCCCGGCTTCAATCAGATGAAATATCTGAAGAATCTGATGTTAACTTTCCCTTATTTTGAACGTGTACCGGATCAAAGTGTAATTGCCGGTACGAATGGGAATCGTTATGACAGAGCCATTGCGACTCGAGGAAAGGATTATTTGTTAGTATACAATTACTCCGGAAATCCGATATCTGTTGACTTGACTAAAATCAGTGGCGCAAAAAAGAAAGTATGGTGGTATAGTCCTAAAGATGGAAAACTTTCTTTTATAGGAGAATTTGATAGTAAAATTACTCCTTTTACCTATGACGGCAGTTATAATCGGGATAATGACCAGGTATTAATTGCTATAGATTCAAGTAAGAATTATATTTCTACCGAATGGCTGGAACTTCCTATGGTAAATCAATAGCATTTTTGAGGAATACAGTCAAAAAGTCTTATTAAGTCTTAATGAAACGGGAAAAGTCAATGCGGAAATTGTAATTTTGAAAAAACACATTTACAAATGAAACGCATTGGCTTGTTCTTATTCTTTTGTATTCTTTCCTTGCATGGCATAGCTCAGGTTGAAAATGACAAGGATACGCTCATCATCCGGCAAGATAAAATCAATGAGTTTATCAATGAGATGAATGAGGCTGATAAAAGTATGGATTTTATAAACGAACCTCCTACGTTGACACCTCCCGTTTTATCTGATACGTTGCGGATGCCAAAATTTGATTTTACTCCCCGTGAAGAAATGCCTAAGATATCCCCTTATACTTTTTCCGGAAATCCTTTCGGACATGATTATATAGATGGACGTGCTTATCAGATTAATAGTACAGGGATTCTGAGTGGTTATCATTCCTTTCAAGGGTTGCCTTCTATAGGTGAGGCACGTAATGCCGGAGTGATGTACACACAGCGTCTCAATGATTTTATAACCGTGACGGGAGGAGTATATGCTGCTAAATACAATGTATATGGAGTCCGCTTTAATGATTTAGGTGCTAAGGGAAGGTTGTCTTTTCGCATTAATGACAGAATGAAGATCAATATGTTCGGCACATACTCGGTGTATAACGGATATGGTATGACTCCCGCTTCACAGCTTTTTATGAACCAAAATTCATACGGAGGCACTTTGGAATTTAAAATATCGGATAGTTTCGGAATTGAAGCGGGAGCAGAGAGGGAATTTAATCCGATGACCCGTAAATGGGAAACCCATCCTATTATTATGCCGGTATTCTATTAATAATAATTTGTGTATCTTTACGGCATGAATGAAGAGATAGAAGAGTATTACGAAGAGTTATACAGCTTTATATAGATGAAAACCAGCCATTGGAACGCCGTTACAGGCAATTGCGTGAATCATTGGAGCGTGTGGTGCGTGAAAAGATACAAGGGAATAGTTTGCAGACCACTGATTTGGCCGCCCGTATTAATTATGTAGCCACTCAATATGGGCTGGATCTGAAAGAACAGAATCAGTTACATACCTTTCGCCTGACTTCCAATGATATTTTGAACCATCGTAAGTCTCCTGTAAAAGAAGAGTTCCTGCGTGATTTGCGTGCAGTGGCATACGCATATAGGAAGATGTTTGCACAGGATATTCCATTGAAGTTGTTCTCAGTTCTTCCCAAGCAGGAAATAGCATCTTCAGGGAAAAAAGAAAAGATGGAATACATCCGCCGCATCCGTGTATGCTTTGATTATGCCGATGATACCTATTTGTATGTACATCCTGTAGATGTAATAGCTGATGAACTTATACGGGTTGTTTATAATAAACCCGGTATAAATCATGAATTTGAAGAAACCATAAAGGAACTTTGGCGATATGCCCAGCTTAATCTGCTGGATGTTTCTGTAGATAGGGATGGAATTTATACCCCTTCTTTTATCGTATTGGAACCGGATTATTTGATAGATATCAGTTCATTGGCGGAATGTTACAAGGATTATGGCAGCCATCCGGCAAACTATTTTTTGAGCCGGCTGGTGCCGATTGATAATGCCCGCCCTTTGCTGTTGGGAAATATAGCCAATCTGTTTCTGGATGAATGGATACATGCAGGTGAGGAGGAGCCGGACTATATAGACTGTATGAAGAAGGCATTCCGGCAGTATCCCATTGAACTGGCTGCTTGTGCCGAACTTCGTGATCCGTCCAAAGAGAAAGAGTTTGCCAAGGATTGCCGGATGCATTTTGAGCATATACGGGACGTTGTACAACACACTTTTTTGGAGCCGGGGTATAATCTGGATAAAAAGGAGGCTGTGCTGGAACCGTCCTATATTTGCGAGGCGTTGGGCATTCAGGGACGTCTGGACTATATGCAGCGGGATATGAGCAGCTTTATAGAAATGAAATCGGGCAAAGCGGATGAATTCTCCATGCAGGGAAAAGTGGAACCCAAGGAAAATAATAAGGTTCAGATGCTGCTATATATGGCAGTGTTGGAATATAGCATGGGACAGGACCGGCGGCGTATGCATCCCTATTTGCTTTATACCCGTTATCCTTTATTGTATCCGGCCAGAGCATCGTGGGCTCAGGTAAGGCGGGTTATCAATTTGCGTAACCGTATTGTTGCTGCCGAGTATGGGGTACAATTCCATAATCATCCTGATTTTACACGCAACTTGTTGGCACAAATCAATCCGGAGGTGGTGAATGAAAGAAAACTGAGCGGCAGATTCTGGGAACAGTATTTGAAGCCCTCTATCTCGCGTTTCCGGGAGAAGCTGTCGGCGTTGGAACCTTTGGAGCAGGCCTATTTTTATACGCTTTATAATTTCATTACAAAAGAACTTTATACCTCCAAATCGGGAGATGTGGATTATGAAGGACGTGCAGGGGCTTCAGCTCTTTGGCTGAGTACACTGGATGAGAAACGTGAGGCGGGAGAGATATTATATGATTTGCAGATAATGGAAAATAGGGCATCACAGGCTCATAAGCCTATATACTTTTGTCTATTCCGCAATATGATGAAATGTTTCTTCCCAATTTCCGTACAGGAGATGTGGTTGTGTTGTATGAGCGTAATAATGACTTGGATAATGCGACCAATAAAATGGTTTTTAAGGGTAATATTGAGCAGATTACAGATACAGAATTGCGTATTCGTTTACGTGCTACCCAACGTAATGCTTCCGTTTTTTCTCCGGACAGTCGTTATGCTGTAGAACATGATACGATGGATACTACATTTCGCAGTATGTATTTGGGACTCTCCGCTTTTCTGGATGCGAATACGGAAAGACGGGAATTATTGCTGGGACAACGGCCTCCCCGCTTTGATTCGTCTTTTGATGAAGCTATAGCGCTGACCGGTGATGATTTTGAGAGGGTGGCGTTGAAAGCTGAGTCGGCCCGTGATTATTTTCTTCTAGTGGGACCTCCCGGAACAGGAAAGACTTCGAGGGCGTTGCGTAGAATGGTGGAACATTTCTATGCAGCATCATCTATGCAGATATTGTTACTGGCTTATACCAACCGGGCTGTTGATGAAATTTGTCAGTCACTGTCCTCTATCACCCCCGGTATAGATTATATACGGGTGGGAAGTGAGCTTTCCTGTGATGTACGTTTTAGAGGACATCTGTTGGAGAATATATTGGCGGAATGCAACAGTAGGAGAGAGGTGAATATCCGTATGGCAGATTGCAGAGTATATGTTGGAACCGTGGCCTCTATTGCGGCTAAAGCTGAACTTTTTAAATTAAAACGTTTTGATGTAGCCATAGTGGATGAAGCCACCCAAATATTAGAACCCCAATTGTTGGGTATTCTGTGTGCCAAGTTTGCCGATGAAAGAAATGCAGTGGGTAAATTTATCCTGATAGGTGATCATAAACAGTTGCCTGCCGTTATTTTGCAGAATAGCGGACATTCTGAAGTGCATGATGAGGGACTTAGGGAAGCCGGACTTTTTAATTTAAAAGATTCTCTGTTTGAGCGGCTTTATCGTTTTCATTTAAAAGAAGAATCTCCTAAAGCGATAGATATGCTTTGCCGTCAGGGGCGTATGCATCCGGGAGTGGCTTTTTTTCCCAATAAAGCATTTTATGCCGGAAAATTGGAGGCTTTGGGATTACCTCATCAGTTGGAGCACATAGAGGCTCCGGTACGTTTTATCCCTTCGAAGCAAGATTTGGAGAGTGTTTCCGGAAAAACAAACAGATATGAGGCACAGATTGTCGCCGGTTTAGCCAAAGAGGTGTATCTGGCTCATGAAGAGGAATTTGATCCGAATCGAACGTTAGGGGTCATTACTCCTTATCGAAGTCAGATTGCTTTGATACGTAAAGAGCTTCAGGCATTGGCTATTCCTGCTTTGAGTAGGATTTCCATTGACACTGTGGAACGGTATCAGGGCAGCGAACGTGATGTCATTATTTATTCTTTTTGTGTGAATCACCTCTATCAATTAAGGTTTCTGCCCAACCTGACAGAAGAGGACGGTGTACAGATTGACCGTAAGCTGAATGTCGCTTTAACGCGTGCACGCAAGCAGCTTTTTATCACAGGAGTCCCTGAAATATTAAGTCATAATTCTATCTATCAATATCTTCTGAAAACTATTTATTAGGGAAAAAAATACCACAGGCTACTTAGGTGTGTAGTCTGTGGTGAATTCTTTAATTAGGCATCAACCGGTTTGTATTTGGGGACCAATGCTTTCATGATAATCCAACCAACCAAATAAGCTACGGCACATACACAGAATATGATGAAGTAGCCGGCAGGTTTTCCTTCGAATCCCATAAAAGTCATATTCGTTTCTGCTGCATAGTCAAACAGTCTGCCAGATCCCATATTAATACAGAATGAACCTATACCACCTGCCATACCACCAATACCTACGATAGTAGCGATGGTGCTTTTGGGGAACATATCACCTACTACAGAATAAATATTAGCAGACCATGATTGGTGTGCCGCACCTGCAATACCGATAATAATGATAGGATACCAATATGAATAATTGCCTAAAGGTTGGGCAAACAATGCCAGCAGTGGGAACAAGGCAAAGATAAGCATAGCCTGCATACGGGCTGCATATGGATTCTTACCTGTTTTATTAATGATAATAGTAGGTAACTTACCACCATAAATAGATAACATGGTAATAGCATATAATACGAAAATCAACATTTGTGCGGTACCCGTATCTGAAGCGAAACCGTATACATCCGAAATATATGCCGGAGTCCAGAACAGGAAGAACCACCATACGCCATCAGTCATGAACTTACCGACAAATACAGCCCATGTTTGGGGAAATTTGAAACATTGCAAGAATGAAATCTTCTTGTTGTCGAAGTCGTTGGCAGCAGCTTGTTGTTCTGCTGATTCTTCAGGATTGTTGTTGTCTTGTTCAATATATTCCAGTTCGGCAGCATTCACGCGAGGGTTGACATTGGGTTTCTTATAGAGGAACATCCAAAGTCCCATCCAAATGAATCCTAAACCACCGATAACGATGAAAGCCATTTCCCATCCGTTGCCCACACCAATACTTTGGAAATAACGTGCCAAAGGAGGGATAGTGATCGGAGCGGCTAAAGCACCTACTGTAGAACCTGCATTAAAGATGGAAGTGGAATATGCACGGTCCTTTTTCGGAAAATATTCGGCTGTTACCTTAATAGCTGCTGGGAAGTTTCCTGCCTCACCTACACCTAATACGATTCGGGCAGCGATAAAGTAATAAACGCTGGTAATGGCGATAGTTGAAGCGACGGCTCCTGTTGCAGAAAGCATCTCTTCTGCGTTATGAATACCTAATGTTTCTTCGGTTGCCCAACCGCACAATGCATGAAGACAAGCTCCTAAGGACCAGACAAAGATAGCCCAGAGATAACCTTTTTTAGTTCCCATCCAGTCAATGAAACGACCGGCGAACAGGTTGGCAATGGCATACACTATAGAGAAAATAGCTGTGATATCTCCGTAATTCGAATCCGTCCAGTGAAATTCCGGAGCAATGAAGTCTTTCCAGGTTAGTGAAAGCACCTGACGGTCGAGGTAATTGACTGTAGTGGCAAAGAATAGCAGACCACAGATTATCCATCTGAAGTTTGTCATCTTCTCACCTACTTTTTGAAATGTACTCATGATAATAGATTTAATTATGTTTTTCTTATTAGACGCAAAAATAACCATTCTGTACCTATTCTCTATGCAAAAATTGGTGGAAAGCCTGTATAAATCGGTACAATGGTAAGATTTCTAAAAAAATCATTCTGAATGTCGCAAAAAAAACTGAAAACGAGTTGATTTCTTGCAACATTCAGAATGACAAGAGTTAATGAGTAATGGTGTGTACCATTCTACTTATCTCATATCTGTGTATTTTATTTCATCCTTGTCACTGTATTTCAGGTTTTCACCTCCCATACCCCAAATAAAGGTATAGTTGCTGGTACCTGCAGCGGCATGGATAGACCATTCGGGAGAAGTGATGGCTTGTTCATTGTGTAACCATACCAGACGCTCTTCTTGCGGTTCGCCCATCAGGTGGCAAATGGCATTTCCTTCAGGCAGGTTGAAATAGAAGTAGGCTTCCATACGACGGGTATGTGTATGGGCCGGCATGGTGTTCCATACAGAACCCGGAGCCAGTTCAGTAAGTCCCATCTGTAATTGGTTTGTACCACCGTTTTTCACTCTTTCCAATACATCTTTTACAATTAACTGATTTACAATACGGTCGTTGCTATCTTCCATTTTTCCATAATGATCTGAGATAGCTAAAGCATACTGTTTAGGATTTGCTTTTTGAAGCTTGGCGTCGGTAGTGATCAATTGAGTAACGTATGGCTTGTAAGCCGGTGCCGAATTGATATAGAATTTAGCCGGTTTGGCAGCGTCATTACTTTTAAAAGTAACTTCTTTATTCCCGCAACCTACATAGAGGGCTTCCTTGTATTTCATAGGATATTCTTTACCGTCTACAGTAACTACGCCGTCACCGCCTACATTGATGACTCCTAGTTCACGCCGTTCAAGGAAGTAAGTGATTTCCGGACCCAGTTCACGGAAAGTTTCCAGCTTCAAAATTTTGTTTACCGGCATAGCTCCTCCGTAAATAAGACGGTCGTAAAGGGTGTATGTAACATTGATTTCATCCGGCGCCATCACCTTTTCCATCATAAATGAACTACGCAGACGTTCTGTATCATAGTGTTTCACATCTTGCGGATGGCAAGCGGTCTGTACTTTGTAATTTACTTGAGCTGAAGCTGCAAGCAGAAACACTCAGCATCATTGCAATCGCTAATTTTTTCATAATCATTATCTTTAAATTTTAATTTTTCATTGTTTTCTGGTATTTAATGATGGAACGACGGTTCAGCACCATTAAGAATAGTGTTATCAGTACTAAAATTCCGGAACCAATCCATTTGAATGAATAAGTCAAATGGAAAATAGCCCATGAGAAAGGACTTGAAGCAAAATCCAACGCACCACCTTCAAAACCAGACGGGATGTTTACGGCAGCATCTTGTGTCTTGGCGTATACATCATGTGCTGCTTTGGTGAAATAAGGAGCCAGATCTGTTACAAAATACAGACCGATGGCCAGCACAACAAAACCAATGATGAAAGTCTTTACTACATTTCCTTTTGTGATAGGTAATATCAATGGGATACATAGAACATGCCAGCTAATGAAGCCAATGGCAAGAATTCATTGCCCGGAAGCACCACTGCCAATAAGATAGTAACAGGGATTAATAGTAATGATACAACCAACGTGGCCGGATGTCCGATCACCAAGGCAGGACTCATACCGATATTTAAGCCTACAGCACTCTTAAACTTCTTGGCGATCAGTTCGCGGGTAGCGTCCGAAATAGGTTTCAACCCTTCGATGAACAGGCTGGTAATACGGGGAATCAACTCCATTACTGCTCCCATCTTGATACCTAAACCTAGAATATAAGGAATCTTGTCTACTATTTCTTGTCCGTTCTTGCAAGATAATGCACCGATGCCACATCCTACCAGGATACCCAAGAAGAGAGGTTCGCCTAATAAACCGAATTTCTTTTTCATACCTTCCGCATCAATGTTCAGCTTTTCAAATCCGGGAATTTTGTCCAATACCTTATTTATAATGAGAGCGAATGGTACGAAACCTGCACAGAAGGGCTGCGGAATAGAAATACCTTCCATTTTATCATAGAAACCTTGAAATTTGTCTGCTGTGTAATCTGCTAAGATTAATGTGATGATATAACAGATAACAGCTGCGAAGAATCCCCACAAAATACTATCTGTTGCAAAATAAACTACGGCTCCGATAAAAGCAAAATGCCAATAGTTCCATAAATCAATGTTAACCGTACGGGTGGTTTTAGTCAATAACATTAAGATGTTAACGGCCAGACATACCGGAATGATGAATGCCCCTACGGAAGTGTTATAAGCTACGGCTGCAGCAGCAGGCCATCCCATATCGAATACTTTCAGTTGCAGGCCATATATTTCGACCACTTTGCTTAAGGCCGGACCCAGACTGCTGGTCAGAAGTGCGGTAACCACTGATAGACCAACGAAACCAACACCTACCAACAAACCGCTTTTTAATGCTTTGCTGAATTTGATTCCGATACAAACGCCTAAGATTGTAAAAATTATAGGCATCATCACCGCTGCTCCTAAACCGATGATATAACTAAAAACTTGTTCCATTCTCTTGTGAATTAATAGTAAATGACTGTGTTTTCTACAATAGTATAAATTAAAAACTGCCCCAAAAATAAAACCTTTTCTCAACTTATCAAACCTGAAAGACATAATAATTAGTAAAAAGACAATTTTTGAACGATTTTTATCGTTATCGTGCACAAAAATAACCGTTTTCGCACACGAATACCAAATAATACACTTAGTAGGTTGAAAAGTGCACACTGCTTTTCGAGGAAAATACTACTTTTGTTTCATAAAATAAATAGGTCTAATACTAAAAATAAATGTCTTCATGAAAAAGAATTCTATTTGTAAAATTATTGTGTCCGGTTTGCTTGCGGCTGTTCCTTTGATGGGCATGGCTCAGCAGGTTTGTGGTAATAAGCCTTGGTCTGTACGTATGGCGGAATCAGAATGGTGCGTTGTCCCGAATCTTGGCAATTGGATTTTCAGACCCGTTTGAAGTGGGATTACTGTCATGGCCTGGAACTTCAAGCTATGCTGGATGTATATGATGCATACGGTGATAAAAAGTTTTTTTGATTATGCTGTGGCTTATGCTGATACAATGATTCATCAGGATGGCTCTATCGAAACTTATAAACTGGAGGAATATAATATTGACCGTCTGAATTCCGGCAAGATGCTTTTCCGTATTTATGAGCAGACTAAGGACGAGAAATACAAGAAAGCATTGGATTTGTTGCGCAGTCAGTTGGATACGCATCCTCGTAATGCCGATGGCGGTTTCTGGCACAAGAAGATTTATGAGAATCAGATGTGGCTGGATGGGCTTTATATGGGGCAACCATTTTATGCGGAGTATGCTTACCGTAACAACCGCGTGAATGATTATGCTGATATTATCAATCAGTTTGTCACAGTGGCCCGCCATAATTATGATCCGAAGACTGATCTATACCGTCATGCATGTGATGTGAGCAAGCGTGAAAAGTGGGCGGATAAAACTACCGGGTGGTCGCAACACTGATTGGGGACGCGCTATGGGATGGTATGCAATGGCTTGTGTGGATGTACTCGATTTTATACCGGAACACGAAGCCGGACGTGAATCTGTTATCGAAATATTGAATAAACTGGCTGCCCAGATTAAACGTACTCAAGATCCAGCAACAGGGGTATGGTATCAGGTGATTGACAGAAGCGGGGATGAGGGGAATTATCTGGAATCCTCTTGTTCTACCATGTTTGTATATACTCTGTTGAAAGCGTTACGTAAGGGATATATTTGTCCTTCGTACATGGAAGTGGCTAAAAAGGGATATGAAGGGCTTTTGACCCAATTTATAGAAGTGGATGATAAAGGTGTGGTTTCTATTACTAAAGGTTGTGCTGTTGCAGGTTTGGGAGGCAAGCCGGTGTATCGTACCGGAGATTATAATTATTATATAACTGAAAAAATACGTTCTAATGATGCGAAGGCAGTAGGTCCGTTTATTATGGCCAGTCTGGAATGGGAACGTTTGTTTCAGAAAAACAGTTGTGGAACTGCATGTGAATAATAGGAGGTGATACGATGAGGAAAGTTTTAGGATTATTGTTGCTATTGTCTGTTGTAAGCGCAGCATGGGCTCAGGAACGTCAGGATACAATTGTAGTCTCACGTGATGGAACGGGGAATTTTCGTACTTTGCAGGAGGCTATAGAGAGTGCGCGGGCTTTCATGGATTATACTGTTACGATCTATGTGAAGAACGGAGTATACAAGGAGAAAGTGATTGTTCCTTCATGGGTGGAAAATATAGATATTATAGGTGAAGATCGTGATAAGACGATTATTACTTATGATGATCATGCGAATATAAATAAAATGGGTACTTTCCGCACTTATACGGTGAAGGTAGAGGGCAGTGATATCACTTTTAAAAATTTGACTATTGAGAACAATGCGGCTCAGTTGGGACAGGCGGTAGCTTTACATACGGAAGGTGACCGTTTGAAATTTATCAATTGTCGTATCTTGGGCAATCAGGACACTATTTATACCGGTGCTAAATTTACCCGTCTTTATTTCAAGGATTGTTATATTGATGGTACTACCGACTTTATTTTCGGTCCTTCCACCGCTTTATTTGAAGATTGTATTATTCACAGTAAACGCAATTCGTATGTAACGGCTGCTTCCACTCCGAAAGAGGCTAAATATGGATATGTCTTTAAGCACTGTAAGCTGACGGCAGAACCGGGAGTGGATAAAGTGTATTTAGGTCGTCCTTGGCGTCCATATGCTTATACTTTATTTATAGAATGTGAATTGGGGAAACATATTGTTCTTGCCGGATGGCACAATTGGGTAAGCAGTCTAATGAAGAAACCGCCCGTTATATGGAATATAAAAATACCGGTGAGGGCGCAAATGCTTCGGAAAGGGTGGCGTGGAGCAAACAATTAACAAAGAAAGAAGCTGAGGCGGTGACGGTCGATGCTATTTTTCGTACTCAAAGTGATTGGAACCCAATAGACTAGATTGATTTTGTAATTGCTTGAAAAGGAGACTTCTACGTTGGTGGAGGTCTCCTTTTTTTGTTGTACTGAATAATTGGATCCCGTGAAAAATGCCTAATAAATCCACATAAAAAGATAAAAACTACACATCAAGGTAATGTTATATCAATAATTTTGCAACAGTGAAACTAAGGTCAAAACCTTAAAAAACATTTTAATAACTATAAAAACACATCTTATGAATCTAAAAGAATTAGCTAGAAAAGCTGTCTCAACTCTCTTTTTGAGTATGCTTTGTTTGGTTGCTTTTGCTCAAACCGCAACAGGTTTGGTGAAAGACAAAACAGGCGAACCTATGATTGGTGTGAATGTACTGGTAAAAGGAACAACCAATGGTACAATCACAGATTTCGATGGTAAGTTTTCAATTCCGGATGTTCCGAGTAACGCTACTTTGGTGGTTTCCTATATCGGGTATCTTACTAAAGAGGTGAAAACCGGAAAAGACTTGGTTATTGTATTGGAAGAAGATAACAAGACTTTGGATGAAGTCGTTGTTATTGGTTATGGTACAGTAAAAAGACGTGATTTGACTGGTTCTGTCGCTTCTGTTACTGGAGAAAAATTAGCGGCTAATCCAGTTGCCAATGTCGCACAGGCTTTACAAGGACAATTGCCTGGTGTAAGTGTGACTTCTCAAGACGGTCGTCCGGGTGCAGGTATGTCTATTCGTATTCGTGGTGGTGGCTCTATCACCCAGTCTAATGATCCCTTGTTCATTGTAGATGGTGTTCAAGTTAGTGGCATTGATGATATTCCTGCTGACAATATCGAAAGTATTGATGTGTTAAAGGATGCTGCTTCTACGGCTATTTATGGTGCCCGTGGTGCTAACGGTGTAATATTGGTTACTACTAAGGGAGGCAAGGATGGCCGGGTTTCCGTCAAGTATAATATGTATTATCAGATGAAGGAGAATCCAAAATTATTGGAAACTATGGATCCTTATGATTATGTATATAATACATGGGCATATATGAAGAGTCTGGGGGATTCTTATGGGGATGGAGTTGCCAGATATTTTGGATTAGGATCCAAGTATGGAAATCATTTGAATGAATATAAAAATATGACCACTCATAATTATATAAATGATTTGATGCAGACTGCGTCTTCTTGGAATCATGATGTATCTTTATCTGGTGGCACAGACAAAACTAAGTTTTATTCATCAGTTAACTATATGGATGATGAAGGTATCCGTGTGAAGTCTGGTTTCCAACGTTGGAATGCGAATTTCAAATTGACGCAAAAGATTAATAAAAAGTTAACTGCGGACTTTGATTTACGTTATAGTGAAATAGAAATTAATGGTTCTGGTTTTGGTAATGCAACCTCTGCTTACACTTATCGTCCTGTGGATAATCCTTTGGGGGATGCTTCTTTTACCGCTGGATTTGGCCAAGGTGATACAAATATGGAAGAAACTAGTAATCCTTTGTATTACTTGAATACTGTAGATTATATAAAAAACATGTACCGTATCCGTGCAAAAGGTGCTTTAACTTGGAATGTTATTAAAGGTTTGACGGCAAAGACGGAGCTATCGTTAAATCGTAATTGGAACCAAGAAAAGACATGGAATGCAGGACAGACAGAAAAAGATAATAGTTCTGCTAAATTGAAGAAAAGTGATGGTTACGGTGTGCGTTGGGCAACTACTTTGAATTATGAAGTACAGGGGCTTGGAGATAATCATAATTTGTCTTTCTTGGTTGGTAATGAAGTCTTGGCTTCAAAGTCAGATTACACTGAAATATATGGTGTAGGGTATCCTGAAGGATTTACAATGGATGATGCGTTTGGTATGATTAATATGACTACTCCTTCATTGGGACAAGATTATTTTAAAGGTGAGATAGGTACTCCTAATCATACTTTATCTTGGTTTGGTCGTGCTAATTATTCTTATAAAGGTAAGTATCTTTTGACAGCTACATTCCGTGCTGATGGTTCTTCTAAATTTGCACCTAGTCATCAGTGGGGGTATTTCCCGGCAGCAGCTGCAGCATGGAGAATTTCAGATGAAGCTTTCATGGAAAATACAAGAGATTGGTTGGATAATCTGAAACTTCGTGTATCGTATGGTACTTCTGGTTCTGATAATATTGATGCTTCTTTATGGAGAGAAACATGGAAAACAGAACAAATTACAGTGGATGGTGAAAAGGTTACCACTTATGTGCCTGGTGATATGAAAGGAAATCCTGATTTGAAATGGGAAACTACTATTAGTCGTAATTTAGGTGTTGATTTTGGTTTCTTTAATAATTGGGTTCGTGGTAGTTTGGACTATTATTGGAATACGACAAAGAATATTTTAATGAAAGTGCCTATTGATGCAGCGTCTGGTTATAGCTATCAGTTCCAAAATGTAGGTAAAACCTCAAATAAGGGAGTTGAATTGGCTTTAGGCTTTGACATTGTTCGTGGTAAAGATTTTAATTTAGGTGTAAACTTGACTTATAATTATAATAAGAATAATATTGACGAACTGATGGATGGGGTCTTGGCAGATACGAGAGCTATGAATGATTGGGGTTCATCTATGGCTAAGCCTGCTTATGATTATATTATCCGTGAGGGGCATCCTGTAGGTACGATCCAAGGTTTTAAATCTGAAGGATATTATACGATTGATGATTTTACTTATGCGGATGGTAAATACACATTGAAACCAGGCATTCCGGATATTCAAGGTATTGTGAATTATCCGGATGGAGTTAAAGTACTGGCAGCAGATGGACAAACCGCCGTACCGGGTATGCCTAAATTTGCAGATACAACAGGTAATGGTGTTGTGGACGAGGATGACAAAACGATTATCGGCGAAGCTATGCCACAACATACAGGTGGTTTTACAATTAACGGTAATTGGAAGGCAATCGATTTTTCTGTAGGCTTTACTTATCAGATTGGTGGTGATGTGTATAATGCCAATGCAATGCATTCCTTGATGGGAAATAAAGACAATTCCGCTGGTCAGAATCGTTTGAAGTTCGTTTCTGAAACTTTCAAATATTATGATGTCGATACAAACGGTGACTTGATGCTGGTGAAAGATCCTACAGCTTTGGCGGCTCTTAACGCGAATACAAACTACAGTTCTTTCTTCTCTGAATATGGAATCGTAAGTTCTAAATTTATTGAAGATGCGTCTTATTTGCGTTTGAATACATTGACAGTAGGTTATACTTTCCCGAAAAATTGGATGAATAAGATTGGATTACAGAATGCACGTGTATACTTTACAGGAAGTAATTTGTTCTGTATTGATGGATATTCTGGTATAGATCCGGATGTAAACACGAAGACTGATGGTAAGGATGGTTTCCCTACACCTTATTTTGATTACCAGTCTTATCCTAAGGCTAGAACTTATACCTTTGGTGTTAATTTAACTTTCTAATTAATGGAGATGAATCGTATGAAAAAAATAGTATATTCGACCCTTTTCTTTGCTGGAATGTTTTTGACTACAGCATGTAGTGATTATTTGGAGGTTGGCTCTCCTTCTATTGTAGATTCGGATTTTGTCTTTTCTAATCCGACAACAGCACGTGCCGCATTAGACGGTGCTTATGAACAGTGGAGGGATTGTGCGCAGAATAAGGTTTTTGGTGATGGATTGTTTTATGCTGCTGATATTGCCGGGTCTGATATAGAACGGCACCCGGAGTCTTTCTCTAATCAGTTGGGGCGCCATTATCCGGAATGTCTTTATCAAAACGGTACATATGCAAGTAGTTATGGATTGACTTCGTATTTGAAGGAGAATGATATTTATGCTAGCTTGTATGCGGTTGTAAGCAAGGCCAATGCGGTGATAACATCCATGGAAAATGCGGAAAATTTTGAATCGATCATCAATGGTGGACAATCAGAGATGGGGCAAATGTATGGTGAGGCGGTAGCTATGCGTGCTACGGCTTACCGTGAACTGTGTAAAAATTTTGGAGATGTTCCTTACGTTGGCGTTTATGGTGTTGTGCCTAAAGGTTTGGTTTCCCGTGATTCTATTTATGATGTATGCATTGAAGATTTGCAGAAAGTGGAGCCTTTGATGTACACCATCGGTTCCATTCCCGGCATTGCTGCTGCTAATAAAAATTATTTTTCTAAAACCTATGTGCAGGCTTTGATTGGAAGAATGTGTTTGGATGCAGCTGGATATCAGACTCGTCGTGGCGATATCAAACGTGTGAACGGAAAAGGGGAAAGCATGACATTTGAAACCAAAGGGAAAGAAAATAATGGAGCTACTTATGGACGTCGTTCTGACTGGCAAGACTTGTACTCAATAGCTAAAAAATACTACGAGGCTTTGTTGGCTGATCCGGGTAATGCACTGTTTCATTTGACTGATCCACGGGGTGCCTCGGATAAATCCGGACGTACTTTTAATAATCCGTACCAGTATTTCTTTGAACAGATGCATATGGATGATGCTATTTATGCGGATGAGTCTATTTATGAATATCCCATGCAGCAAGGTGGTGGAAATGATGGTCGCCCCTATTCTTTCGGTCGTCCTTCGTCTGGTGGCTCAAAGGCTGCGTATCCATGTAAGAGCTATGGACAGGGACGTATAAATCCTGCTTATTTTTATGGAGTCTTTGATCCGAATGATATGCGTCGTGATGTGAGCATTACTATGACCGGCAGTAATGGTAAAGGGGTTGAGAAGTTAATTCCTTTTGTCCCCAACTCAAAAGCTGAAGGCGGTGGCTTGACATTGAATAAATGGGATGAGAATCGTCAGGCTAATCCATGGGTGGCAGCACAACGTAAATCAGGTATCAATGGTCCGTATATGCGTATGTCTGAAGTTTATTTGGGCTATGCGGAAGTATGTGCGGCATTAGGTGATGTGGTTACAGGTAAACAATATTTAAAAAACGGTTCGTGAACGTTCGTTCCCGCAAGGTTTGGCTAACACAGATGCTTTTATTGCATCTTTTGGTAATGACTTAGTTCGTGCGATTATTGA
>ENA-OQAZ01000105-OQAZ01000105.1-human-gut-metagenome-genome-assembly--contig:-NODE-105-length-41764-cov-3.045296_pt1 | contig 41764 bp, 66 predicted proteins | sample MGYA00242737_ERZ504531 | MGnify/ENA primary metagenome ERZ504531 (study PRJEB26092, sample SAMD00036244) | human gut metagenome | host: Homo sapiens | study: EMG produced TPA metagenomics assembly of... | reverse complement strand
GCCGTTTTATTCGATGGAAACTGTGATACCTTTCTCTCAGATGATCGAGGGAGAACAGGTCAATGGACAATATGGTTATCAGCTGCAGGCTGATCTGGAACAGCTGTCGATGATGATGTTAGACAGCAGTGAGATTGAGGTGAAGGTGGTACTGAATCTGAATGCCTTGCTGGTAATGCAGTGGGAGGAAGACCTCATACAGGAGATCCAGACGCGGGAGCCGGATCAGAAAAAACTGGAAGAACTGCCTGGAATCGTATGCTATGTGGTACAGCCCAGGGATACTCTGTGGATATTGCAAAAATGTTTTATACTACAATGGAGGCTATCCGGAAATTGAATGATCTTGGAGAAGGGGAAGTCAAACCGCGCCAGACACTTCTGGTGGTGAAAAACAGCGGGTGTAACTGAGAAAAAAACTCCAAAAGTGCTGCTTGAATTTTTGAAGAAAACAGTGTAATATATTTTTACATGAATATTGTATACAAAGTACATAGTTGCACGACTTGTGATCTGCTTCTCTGATGTTACGGAACAACATCGGAAAACAGAAAGAAAAAGACAGGTGCAGAAGAAAAGGAGCAGAAAGGATGCGTTTACAGGCTTTTGCGAAGATCAATCTTGGGTTGGATGTGTTAGGAAAACGGGAAGACGGATACCATGAGGTCCGCATGATCATGCAGACAATCCGTATGTATGATCAGTTGGATATGCGAAAGAGTGTGGAGCCGGGGATTCATCTGACAACCAATAAAAAATATATCCCGGTGGATGAAAATAACCTGGTATGGCGGGCGGCGAAACTGATGATGGATACCTGTGGAATCATAGAAGGTGTAAGTATCCATCTGCATAAAGTGATTCCGGTGGCAGCAGGTATGGCAGGGGGAAGTTCTGATGCGGCAGCGACGCTGGTAGCATGAATCGCCTGTTTCACTGTGGACTATCCAAAGAAAAACTGATGGAACTTGGTGTGCAGATCGGTGCGGATGTTCCGTACTGTGTGCTTCGAGGAACTGCACTGGCAGAGGGAATCGGAGAAAAACTGACAGTACTTCCGCCGATGCCGGATTGCTGGATACTGATCGGAAAACCAGGGATCAGTGTATCTACAAAATATGTATATACAACACTTGATTTGAATACGGATACGGTACATCCGGATATCGACGGGATGAAAAAGGCACTGGAAGACGGAAATCTGTATGGCATTACGGAACGGATGGGAAATGTCTTGCAGGATGTGACGATTCCCGCCTACCCGGAAGTGGAAAGAATCAAGGAACAGATGAAGACCTTGGGAGCGGTGAATGCGATGATGAGCGGAAGCGGTCCTACGGTATTTGGAATTTTTGACAATGAAGAAAAAGCACAGGAGGCGTGTCAGAAGCTGCGGGAGAGCGGATCATGCCAGCAGGTATTTCTGACGGTACCATTTAACAACTATGGAGGAAAAACAATCGATGGCGAGTGATTTGCACCTGGAGATGAATGAATATCTGCACTGCGGGATGTGGTTTTTAATTACGCTTCGTCAGGCAATTTCTCCGAGGCGAACTGAAGCCCGGAGAACGTCTGATGGAAATCGCACTTTCTCAGCGACTGGGGGTCAGCCGTACGCCTGTACGGGAGGCTATCCGAATGCTGACAGGAAGGTCTGGTGATCATGATCCCTGAAAGGTGCACAGGTGCTGAGATTTCCGAGAAGGATCTGAAAGATGTGCTGGAAGTCCGTCTGGGCTGGAAGAACTGGCGGTACGGATCGCGTGCCAGAGGATCACAGAAGAAGAACTGGAAGAACTGGAACAGGCTGTGAAGGAATTCGAGGAAGCAATGAAAGAAGACAATCTGGGGGTGCTTGCGGCAGCGGATGTAAAGGTACATGAAGTGATCTATGGAAGTACCCATAACAAGCGACTGGTACAGATCATCAGCAATATCCGGGAACAGATGTATCGCTATCGTGTGGAATATCTGAAAGATGTGGAGAGCCGTAAGACCCTGGTGGAAGAACACTATGCCGTATACAGGGCACTCAAAGCCAGAAATCAGCAGCAGGCAGTGAAAGATATCTGTATTCATATTGTCAATCAGCAGAATGCGATTCTGCGAAGCCTGGAGCAGATGAATAAAGAAGAACAGGAAAAGTAAAATAAGGAAATAAAATAAGGAAATAAAATAAGGAAACAGAAGAAGCAGAAAGATGGGAAGATCAATTAGAGTCTTCCTGTTTTTCTGCTTTTTTTGCTTATTTTACATGTTTCGGGTTTTACGGGTTATAGAACTGGAAGAACCGGGGAGAATAAGGAGAGTGAAAGAAGGAAGGAAAAGGATGACAGATGGAACACCGGTAACAAAAAATCTGGAAGAAAACGAGGTCTGGTTTCGAAGCCGCTGCGAAGGGTGTTCGGATATTAAACTCCAGCCCATGAGACTCGGGAAAGACGGCAGCGTCTCTGCGCTTGCATCTATGTGGAAAATACCGTACCGAATCTGATCCTGGAAGAATCGGTGCTTGGACGGATGTTTATCGACATGGCGGGGAAAGATCCGAAAGAAGTGTATCAGGCAGTGGAAGCAAACAGCCTGGGGCTTTCGGAAGCACAGCCACTGCAGACCCGGGAAGAAGGGATGAATGCAATGCTGGCAGGGAATCTGCTTCTTCTGGTAGAGGGATATGATAAAGGGCTGAAAATCGGAAGTAAGGGATATCCCGCACGCTCTGTAGATAATACAGATACAGAAAAGGTGTTGAGGGGATCCAACGAAGGATTTACCGAGTCGGTAAAAACCAATACAGCACTGATCCGAAAAAGAATTCGGAGTACAGATATGAAAGTAGAAGAGCTGACCGCAGGTGTCCGGTCAAATACAAGGCTGGTACTGATATATATGAAAGAGCTGGTATATCCGGAAGTGCTGGAACAGATCCGGCGGGGCATTGATCAATTTGTAATTGATGGGGTTCTTGACAGTGGAATCATTGAGCAGCTGACAGAGGAGGACTGGGTGTCACCGTTTCCACAGTTTCAGACTACCGAACGACCGGATCTTGCTGCGATGGAAGTACTGGATGGAAGAGTTGTTCTGTTGTGTGACAATTCACCGGTAGCATTGTTGCTCCCCAGTGTATTTCAGGATTTTATGAATGTGACGGAGGATCGTTATAACCGGTTTGAGATTGCCTCTTTTGAACGGGTGATCCGATATGCGGCGATGATCTTTTCTTTTTTGTTATCCGGAACATATCTGGCAGTGATTGGGTTCCATACGATGATCCTGCCGACCAATCTGATCCTGTCCTTTGCAGAGTCCCGGCAGGGGGTTCCGTTTCCAAGTCTTCTGGAAGTATTGTTTATGGAACTGGCATTTGAACTGATCCGTGAGGCGGGGATTCGGATGCCTGGAGCTTTAAGTGGAACGATTGGTATTGTAGGAGGCTGATCATCGGTGATGCGGCGGTGAGTGCCAATCTGGTGAGTCCGATGGCGGTGGTGATCGTGGCGTTAAGTGCATTGAGTTCTTTTGCTATACCGAATGAAGAATGTACTTCGGCATTCAGGCTGATCAAATATGGTTTTATTCTGCTTGGAGGACTGTTGGGCATGTATGGAATCGTACTGGGTCTGTATCTGCTTCTGGGACATCTGGCCCGGCTGACCAGTTTTAAGATTCCATATCTGATGCCATTTATCGGAAAAGATATTGCCGGATATCAGGACGAACGGGATCTTCTGGTGCGGGCACCGATGAGGAAAATGCGGTATCGTCCGATCTATACGCGAAGACCCCAGAGAGTTCGCTTAAGGGAAAAATAGAAAAATGAGGAGTGACGGAGGCAATGTTTGCAGAGAATAATAGAATCTCATGGTCGCAGATGCACTGTCAGTGCTTGCTTGCGGCACTGGGCATGGGATTGATATGGGGAATTCCGGAATTTACCGGAAGAGAAGGAGCAGTCGGAATCCTGATCGGCGGTGTACTTCTCGTCCTGTGGAGCGGGATCCTTCGAAGGCAGATGACAGTATTCCGGGATCCGATCCGGTATCTGGGAAAAGTTCCCGCCTGGCTGATAGCTGGAATCTGGGAGAGCTATCTGGTGTTTACCGGTGGATGGCTGGTGGGAAAAGTCGGGCATCTGGCAGGAGAATATCTGGTTTCCGGAGTGCCTGAGACATTACTTTCCCTTATTTTTGTTCTTGCGGCACTTGGAGGATCCCATCATGTACAGGCACGGGGGCGGCTGGCGCAAATCTCATGGGGGGTTGCAGCATGGCTGGGAGGGATCTTGCTGTTGCTGGCTGCAGTTCAAAACAGTCCCTCTCTGGAGATGGTGTGGGGCGATCAACATCTGGAAACAACAGGGTTTGACTGGAAACGGAGTGTGAAAAGCATCGGAAAATATGTGGCATACGGATCTGGCATCGGTCTGATGACCTGGCTGACGGTACAGGTTCGTGACAGCAAAGAAAAAAGAAGAAAAGAAGACTTGCGCCGGCCATTGGTCAGTTATCCCTCTGGTTTCTGACGGGAGCGGTGCTTCTCACTGTCAATTTTGGAACAGATGCAACAACTATGAATACCTGTCCGATTCTGGAAGTGATGGCGGGCGTGGAGCTCCCCGGTGGCTTTTTAAGACGGTAGATTTGATTTTTTTTAAGCATACTATTGTTTTCGCTGGTCTTTTTGCTGGGCAGTATCTTCTTTTACAGCAGCTATGTTGGCGGACAGGATTCATATTTCTATTGGCCGTCTTCCGTCAGCGATTCTTTGTTTTTTACTGGGAACAACAGCACAGGAGCAGTGGAACTGGAGTCGTCAGTACCCGAAGATGTTAAGTCGGGTCTATCTGCCCGTATGTTTGATGATGACGGTCTGTGCAGCATGGGCGAGGAGAAAATCTTATGGAAAAAGATAAAGAAAGGCAGAGCATCCGGACTGGAGTGAAACTTCTGTTTTGCCTGCTTGTATCCGGATTTGTTTTTCTTATTGCCTGTCAGGCGGTGGAACCGGAAAAACGGGCGTATCCGCAGGTGATCGGCATCGACTGGCAGAAAGAAGAACAAAGGTATACAGTGTGGATGCATATGGCATCTCTTGCCGAAGACACCGGCAGAGGAAACAAAGCGCAGAGACGCAGCGGGAAATGAACTGTATTTTAACGGTTCGGATGGGGCGCAGATCCATACTGCTTACGAAGCGACAAGGGAACAGTATCTGGATATCGGACATGTAAAAGCAGTAATTTTTGGTACCTCTCTCCGGGAAAACAGGGAGAGATTAAGAGAAGTGCTTAAGGGAATGGAGTCGGAGAGCAGCCTCGGAAACAGTCTCTGTATTTTCACAACAGACAGTCTTTCGGAACTGTCGCAGGCTGTGGAAGAGCAGGGGATCTCACTGGGAGATTTTCTTACCGGGTTGTATGAAAATCGTACCGATTCATCGGCACAGGTACCGGTGAGACTTGCGGATCTTTACCGCTCCTGTCATACAGATACCGCCCTGCCTCAGATACCAGGTATTACAGTAAAAGATCGGGTATTGATGGTAGAGAAAAAATAGCACCGGGAGACATAAATGTTTGCAGAAAACAGTTATCCTGTATATGAAGCAGAAACTTGTAGTATATCCATTGTGAAAATCTCTGGGAGATAGTATAATCAATTGTGAAAGTATAACAAAAATGAGAAAAAATTAAAAAAATATTAGATAAAATGCCCATGGAACTAAATTAGATGATTCGGACATGGCAATGTTTGGGAAAAACGGGAAGATAAGAGGAAGAAAAATGAGAGAACAACGCAGTCAGGAATTGTGGCAGCAGATTGGAGAAGTATGGGCATTTGAGCCTGCCAGCTATTCTGACACAAATTACAACAATAGCCATGCAATATATAGATTCTGCGATGGTAGGAGCACTGGGAGCAAATGCTTCTGCTGCGATCGGTCTGGTAGCAACAACTACCTGGTTGTTTGGCGGAATTACTTATGCGATAGCAGCGGGATTTTCCGTACAGGTCGCACATCATATTGGAGGGAAAAAAGAGAAAGAAGCCAGACAGGTGGTATGCCATGGTCTGCTGGTTGCACTTCTGGTATCAGGAATTTTGTGTCTGATCGGACTTTCCATCAGCGGAAGACTGCCGGTGTGGCTGGGCGGTAATCCGGAGATCCGGAAAGATGCATCGGCGTATTTTATGGTCTATGCGCTGATGGTACCGTTTTCACAGATCAATTCCCTGAATTCGTCTTTCCTGCAGTGCAGCGGAGATATGGTGACACCAAGTATCCTAAATGCAATCATGTGTGTGTTGGATGTGATTTTCAATGCACTTCTGATACCAAGATTCGGAGTTATGGGTGCCGGGATGGGAACAGCGCTTGCCTGTGCATGCGTCAGCCTGACCATGACGGCGCGGTGCTGTGTCCACAATGAAAAACTGCATCTCAGGAGAACGGAAGGGTTTCACTATGATCCGGAGATATTAAAGAGAGCATTCCGGATCGGAACGCCGGTGGCAGTGCAGGAAATAGCCATAAACAGTGCGATGGTGGCAGCCACAATGATCATCGCCCCATTGGGCGCTGTTTCTATTGCGGCAAATTCTTTTGCAGTGACAGCGGAGAGTCTGTGCTATATGCCGGGATATGGTATTGGGTCGGCGGCAACAACACTGGTTGGGAGAAGCGTGGGTGCAGGTGAGGCGAAACAGGCAAAAAGGTATGGGAATATCTGTACAGCGATGGGTGCATACTTCATGGCTGCAACCGGAGCGATCATGATGCTGATCTGTCCGATTGTATTCCGGGTATTGACACCGGATCCATCCGTACGGACGCTGGCGGCACAGGTACTTCGTATCGAACTTCTGGCGGAACCATTGTTTGGAGCATCTATCGTGGCAGCAGGAGCACTTCGTGGCGCAGGTGATACTTTTGTTCCAAGCTTATGAATCTTGGAAGTATCTGGATCGTCCGGCTGGGTCTGGCAATGATTCTTGTAAAAAGTCTGGGGCTTCACGGTATGTGGATCGCTATGGCGGTGGAACTTTGTGTTCGTGGCTGTCTGATGTTATATCGGCAGAGAACCTCAAAATATTATGATCTCTATAAAAAGAAAACTGCCACAGAAAATGTGTAAAGAGATAAAAGAAGCCATATCATCCTGTGAAAGATGATATGGCTTCTTTTTACAGAGGACAACGTTCAGGAATCCATGAATACAAGGAAATCTGATATCGTTGCACAAACAGTTTTGCTTAGATATTCAGCATATCACTGAAGACTTTCAGTCACCGTCGGTATCATGAGCCAGAACACGTTTTGCAAGAATCTTACCAAGCTGTACGCCTTCCTGGTCAAAGCTGTTCAGATTCCATACAAAGCCCTGGAACATGATTTTGTTTTCAAAGTGAGCTAACAGGGCACCTAAAGATGCCGGTGTCAGTTTGTCTCCTACAATGATGCTGGAAGGACGTTTTCCTTTGAAATTTTTGTTCAGATTTTCGTCTTCTTTACCGCAGGCAAATGCCACGATCTGGGCAGCCACGTTTGCACACAGCTTCTGCTGGCTGGTGCTGCTTTCGATATCCACATCTACACCCAGCTGGCTGTTTTTGAAGCCGATGAACTGCAGTGGAACAATGTCAGTTCCCTGATGCAGTAACTGGTAGAAAGAGTGCTGTCCGTTGGTTCCCGGTTCTCCGAAGATGACCGGTCCGGTTACATAATCTACCGGTTCACCGAAACGGTTGACAGATTTTCCGTTGGATTCCATGTCACACTGCTGCAGGTGTGCCGGGAAACGGCTCAGTGCCTGAGAGTATGGCAGAACTGCTGTGGAAGGATATCCCTGTACATTTCTTTCATATACGCCGATCAGAGCATCCAGCATATCCGGGTTTTCAACAGATCACGGTTGGTAGCCAGTTTGTCTTCGGCTGCTGCACCATCCAGAAGTTCTGCGAAAACTTCCGGTCCGAAAGCCAGAGAAAGGATCGCTCCACCTACACCGGATACGGAAGAGTAACGTCCTCCGATATAGTCATCCATGAAGATCGCAGTCAGATATTCATCACTCTTAGCCAGTGGAGAAGTCTCACTGGTGACTGCCAGCATGTGCTTGGAAGGATTCAGACCTGCTTTTGTCAGCGCATCCTTTACGAATGCTTCATTGGTCAGGGTCTCCAGAGTTGTACCTGATTTGGATACTACGATAAACAGTGCGTGTGCCAGATCTACAGATGCCAGAACAGCAGCTGCATCATCCGGGTCTACATTGCTGATGAATTTTGCTTCCATTTTGAAGGTATTGTGGCTTTTGCCAGTTTTCCAGAGCGATATATAAAGCGCGGGGACCCAGGTCAACTTTCCGCCGATACCGATCTGTACAACGGTTGTGAATTTCTCGCCGGCTTCGTTTACGATTTCACCGGCATGTACTTTATTAGCAAAATCAGCAGCTTTTTTTCTGCTGTGCTACATAGAAGTCACGTTTGTCAACGCCGTCAACAACGACAGGATTACCCAGCTGTGTACGTGCCAGGTGATGCAGAACCATACGTTTTTCGCCGGTGTTGATTACAGCGCCGTTGTACAGCTCCTCAAATTTATCAATTAACTGTGCTTCGTCTGCCAGTTCAGCCAGAGCTGTCAGGACAGTTTCATCTACTTCTTTTGCTGCGTAATTGTACTGTAAACCTGCAGCCATTGGAGTGCTGTAGTTCTTTACACGTTCGCCACCCTGTTCTCCGGACATTGCAGTGGCAATATCCACATGATTTTTCAGTCCGGAAAGCTTATCATAAGATGAGAGGGTGTCCAGATTTTTCCATGTTGCCATAATATATTCCTCCTTATCAATAGGTGTATAATCACTATCACCATTAGTCATTATACTGAAAAAAAACAGCGATTTCAATGGATTGATGTATTTAATTCAAAAATGTCGAATTTGCAAAAAGCCAGTGGTTATTTTGCATAATATAAAAGAAAGAGATATTGATTTTATAGGGGAAATAGTTCAAAATAGGAAGAAAAGAAACAGATCATCTGGCGTAGGTAAGGGAGAACACACTATGAAAAATAATAAATATGAGATCGATATGTGTAACGGGTCGATCATGGATAAACTGATATCTTTTGCATTGCCGCTGATGCTTTCCGGTATTCTGCAGCTGATGTTCAATGCTGTGGATATCGTGGTAGTGGGAAGGTTCAGCGGCAGCCAGTCACTGGCGGCCGTAGGATCTACAACAGCACTCATCAATGTTTTTACCAACCTGTTTATCGGAATTTCTCTGGGAACCAATGTACTGGCGGCCAGGTTCTACGGAGCTGGAAAAACAAAAGAAATGTCAGAAACGGTTCATACGTCTATTGCGCTGGCACTGATCAGTGGAGTGGCAATGGCGGTGATCGGACTGATCTTTTCCCGCTGGTCTCTGGAAGTGATGGGAACGCCGGAGGATGTGATTGCCCAGGCAACATTATACATGCAGATCTATTTTCTGGGGATGCCATTTTTCATGCTGTATAACTATGGTGCAGCCATTTTGCGGGCGGTAGGAGATACGAAGCGCCCGTTATTCTATCTGATTATTTCGGGTGTGATCAATGCTGTGTTAAATATGATCCTGGTCATTTTCTTTCATATGGCGGTGGAAGGTGTTGCCATTGCAACGGTCATTTCCCAGCTGATTTCATGTATTCTGGTACTGCGGTGTCTGTACCGGTCAGAGGGAAGCTATCAGCTGCGCTTCTCAAAACTGACCATGAAAAAAAGCTTATCTGATGCAGATCTTTCAGGTAGGTGTTCCGGCAGGTATCCAGAGTACGGTTATTAACTTCTCCAATGCCCTGCTGCAGTCCTCGGTCAATTCCTTCGGTTCGGTAGCTATGGCAGGGTACACGGCAGCCAACAATATCCTCGGATTCCTGTACGTATCCATCAATGCCGTAACACAGGCATGTATGAGCTTTACCAGTCAGAACTACGGTGTGGGAAAATACAAACGAATGGACAAAGTTCTGATCGATTGCCTGATTCTTTCGGTGATCGTAGGAGGTGTTCTCGGCTGCGGAGCCTATTTCGGCGGCTCCCCGATCCTCTCCATCTACACAGAGGATCCCGAAGTTATCAAAGCAGGCCTTGAGATCCTGTCTATTACAACCGTCCCCTACTTCCTCTGCGGAATCATGGATCTTTTTCCGGGAGCCCTGAGGGGCATGGATCATCCACCGTCCCCATGATCCTGTCCGTCATAGGAACTGTAGGCACAAGAATTCTGTGGATCTTTGGAATATTCCCATCCCACAGAAGTCTCGACATCCTCTTTATTTCCTATCCGGGTTCCTGGATCATTACTATCATCATGCAGGTGATCTGTTATTACTTTGTGAGGAAAAAGACTTACGGACAGGAAGCTGAAAAAACGGCATAACACCAGAAGGGATATAGAAGATAAAAAGAAAATAGAAAGAGAAACCACGAAAGACATACCATAAGAGAAATAAAAGACAGCTCAGCAATGCATTCTAAATGCAGCTGAACTGTCTTTTACACTCATCGATCCGGTTTATCTGTGCAGCGAAATCATTTATGTAGCGACAATAGCATTTTATAATTCCCGGGACAGGATTTCTTCTTTCCGTTCCAATAACGAATCATCCCTCAAAAGCGCTTCCTCAACCGTTTCAAACCCAATCCGATCAATCATAACCGCAAACCTTTCTCCTGCGAGTCCTCTCTCACGGAACAGTAAAATCGCCTTCTCAATCACATCCATTGCCTCATCCTTAGTAGTAAACACCTTACTCAGTGCACGACCATGAGAAATCTTCTTCCCCCAGCGTCCGCCAACAAAAATTTTAAACCCATACGTTCCATCTGTAATCGAATCGAATCTGCAGTTTCCCACACATCGACCACAGTGAATACAGACATTTTCATCAATATGTAATTTCTTATCCGATACTTTGGCAGCTCCCATCGGGCAAACTGCCTCAACACTACATTTTTTACATCCTTTACAAAGCTCTGCTTTGAAATGAGGAATTCGTTGCCCGATAATACCCAGATCATTCAGATTCGGTTTTACACAGTTATTTGGACAACCGCCTACTGCAATTTTAAACTTATGAGGCAGCTTCACATCATGATACCCCTCATAAAAACGTTTATGAATCTCCTCTGAAATCGCAAACGAATCGAGAAGTCCATACTGACAGGTGGTTCCTTTACAGGAAACTACGGGACGAACTTTAGCGCCCGTACACCGATAGCCATACCGGCATTCTCGACAAACTCCTGAAACTCTTCCAGTTTTTCATAAGGAATACCCTGTACTTCAACTGTCTGTCTCGTGGTAAAAGTCAGAATTCCGTTTCCAAACGTTTCTGCCGCGTCTGCCATCGCCCGGTGCTGGGCAGCGGTAACTTTTCCATTTACTGTTAAAATACGGGCAGAAAAATTATCTGTCCCCTTATTATTCAAAAAACCAAGCCCTTTCAGTCTTTTTTCTTCCTCTTTTGAAAGTGTTAATGATGACATATTCTGAGTTCTCCTTTTTATAGAAATGTGGCAACTGCTCAGTAGGTAGCATTCCGCGAGGTGTTTTGGCATGTTTATTGCCAAAATCCCGAGATATACAAGTCAAAGTGCCATCACCGAAGGTGATTAGAAGTGCATTTCGACTCGTAACTGTGAGGCTACTGAACAGTTACGAAATATGTAAATACAGCACGATATTAATTCAGTACAGCACGACCGGTCTTTGCAAAACGTACGATCATTTCCCGTGTCAGGCTGAAGTCTTCGTCTTCAATGATGATATCTTTCCTGTCCATCCAGAGTCCGGTGGAAAGTTCGTTGCGGTCAAGAGTGATGGAGGGATCACCGTCCAACTCTGCGTAATAGCCGATCAGGAGATCCGACGCCATTCCCCAGGGTTGGGTTTTGTAATACCGCAGATTTTTCACTCTTACTCCTACTTCTTCATAAACTTCCCGCATTACTGTTTCCTCGGCGGTCTCCCCGATTTCAGTAAAACCGGCAATCAGCGCATAATTAGGATTATTCCGTCCGGCATATTTTGTCAGCAGAATTCTTTCCCCGTCGATCACTCCGACAATAATAGCCGGACAGATTTTCGGATAAATGGTATTTCCACATTGTGGGCAGGAGAGCATCCGTTCTTTATGGGAAGGATCCGGAACAACAGGAGTTCCGCAACGTCCGCAAAAACGATTGTTCCGATACCAGTCATACAGATGAAAAGCCGTCACTGCAGCAAAAATCTGGTGTTTAGGCTTTCGACCGCGGATTTCCTGAAGAGAGTGGAAAGTATAAGTTTCCGGTAAGTCCAGATCCGCATCCATCACAAGAAAACAGGAGGTCTGATCCAGAGCAAACAGCCAAGATCAGAGAAGCAGTTAGTGGGAAACTGTGAAGAAACATTTTCCCATAATGGAAACCGGCAGGTATTTGCTGAGAGATCTGCCAGAAGTTTTCGGTCACGGAAAGCAAAAATCAGATCTCCGTTCTGCGGAGATCGCGGAGTAAATTCATTATAAAGATGATGTGGGGTAATATCCTGAATCATAAAAATCCTTTCTGAATCTGTAAAAGTATCTGGAAAAAGACGGTATATTATGTACATGACAATCTTCTGATACACGGACAAATACATACCTTATTATTTTACCATGGGATAAAATCTGCTGTTTAAAACGAGTATACATGACTTGAAAGGAAAATACAACGTGAACTTGCGGTGAGTTATGGGGTGGGTTATACTAGTGTTACTGAGCCTGGAGTGAACAGTAACATACTTGGGTTAGTGATGAATGACAGAAATGAAAAAACAGTAGTATGTGGAAATGACTGTAAAGGAGATAAGTGTAATGAAAAGAAACAATATGTGTAATATTCATACGGAAAAGAAAACAGAACGAACGCAGGAAGAAATCACCATTTCCGGAAATCCGGCAAAACCACAGGGTGAGGATGGAGCGACAATGCTGAAACGAATGAATGAGAGTCATTCACCGGTGACATGTTGGGCGCTGGAACACTGGCAGATTGCACCGGAAGAGGAGCTTCTGGACATTGGCTGCGGTGGTGGTGCTACGTTAAAACGGATGGGTGAGAAGATAACGACAGGCCATCTGACGGGCATAGATTATTCACCGGTGTCTGTGAAAACCTCGCTGAAAACGAATCGACAGGATGTGGAAAGCGGAAAGATGAAAGTTCTGGAAGGCTCCGTGGAAGCGCTGCCTTTTGCAGACGATGGATTTGACAAGATCATCACGGTAGAAAGCTTTTATTTCTGGCCGGATCCACAGGAAAACCTGAAAGAAGTACGGCGGGTACTGAAAGAGGGTGGTACGTTCCTGTTGGTGGCGGATACCTATAACAAAGATGGTCTGGATCCGAAGACACTGGAAAATATTTACCGTTTTCACCTCTTTACCCCGACCGCTGAAGAATTCAGGGAGCTGTTTGAAAAAGCAGGTTTCACGGACATTCAGATCCACGTAAAAGAGGGCACGGACTGGATCTGTGTGGAAGGGAAAAAATGATACTATTTATATGATACCAGGGTCAAAAGGTCAGAAAGCTGATGCAAGCTTGCTTGCAAGAGGATTTTTGACTCTTGACCCGCCAAAACATGAGTAAGTAGCCATTTTTCAAAGAAAAATGAGCGGATTACGAATGTTTTTGAGGATTGCGAGAGTGCAAAGCACGTAGCAATCTGGTATCAAATAGGTCAAAATACCTTTTGCCACTCACATTATTATACTTTTTTTATATTAAGCTGTCATAAAAACAATATTATTCATATTGATGGTAGCGCATTATAATGAGTAGGTCAAGAAAAAACTAAGAAGTAAAGAACAGGAGTGAGTGTGTTTGAAGAAACTTTGGGTTTATCTGAAAGAATACAAGACAGAAAGTATTCTTGCACCATTATTCAAACTGCTGGAAGTCGTATTTGATCTTTTGGTTCCGGTGGTTGTCGCCAAGATCATTGATATTGGTATTGCAAACAATGACCACGGCTACATCGTAAAGATGTTCCTGGTGTTGATCCTCATGGCTGCAGTCGGTCTTAGCTGCAGTTTTACCGCACAGTATTTTGCTGCAAGAGCGAGTGTCGGCTGTGCAACCAATTTAAGACAGGCCGTATTTGACCACATTCAGGGCTTTTCATTTACCGAACTTGATACGATCGGTACGGACACCCTGATCACACGGATGACCGATGATATCAACCAGGTCCAGAACGGCATCAACATGGGACTTCGTCTTCTTCTGAGAAGTCCGTTTATCGTAATCGGTTCGATGATCATGGCATTTACGATCAACTTTAAATGTGCGCTGGTATTCGTTGTGGCGATCCCTCTTTTATTTGTCGGCGTCATTTTCATTATGCTGGTCAGCATCCCGCTTTTCAAAAAAGTGCAGGCTGCCCTGGACCGTGTCACAGGACTTACCCGTGAGAATCTGACAGGTGTCCGCGTGATCCGCGCATTTTGCCGCGAAGAAGAGTCGGTAAATGAATTTGAAAAGAGCAACACCGAACTGACCAGGTTAAATGAATTTGTCGGAAGAATTTCCGCCCTGTTAAATCCATTTACCTACGTGTTGATCAACATTGCAACTGTCATCCTGATTGCAAGAGCAGGACTCCAGGTCAATCTCGGAACCATGCATCAGGGACAGGTTGTCGCGCTTTACAACTACATGGCACAGATGATCGTCGAACTGATCAAGCTGGCTTCCCTGATCATTACACTGAACAAGGCGATGGCATGTGCAGACCGTGTAGCCGGTGTCCTGGATATCAGGACTACCATGCATTATCCGGAAACCCCTTCTGCAAAGGCAGATCCTTCTGCAAATGAAGTTGAATTCGACAAGGTATCCTTCACCTATGCAGGTGCCGGTGCATCAAGCCTTTCTGATATCAGTTTCTCTGTAAAAAAAGGGCAGACAGTCGGTATCATCGGTGGTACCGGATGCGGAAAATCCACTCTGGTCAGCCTGATCTCCCGTTTCTATGATGTACCTGCGGAACCGTTAAACTGAATGGACGCAATGTAAAAGAGCTTACCAATCAGGAAATCCACGACAAGGTCGGAATCGTACAGCAGCGCTCCGTCCTTTTCAAAGGCAGCATCCGCGATAACATGAAATGGGGCAATGAAAATGCATCTGACTCCGAGATCTGGGATGCACTGAAAGTTGCACAGGCAAAAGAAGTCGTAGAAGGAAAAGACGGACAACTTGATTTCATGCTCGAGCAGAACGGAAAGAACCTTTCCGGTGGACAGCGTCAACGTCTTACCATTGCCCGCGCTCTTGTGAAAAAGCCGGAAATCCTGATCCTCGACGACAGCTTAAGCGCACTTGATTTTGCAACTGACGCAGCACTTCGGAAAGCCCTCGCAGGACTGGAAGGAGAGACAACAACCTTCCTGGTATCCCAGAGGGTTGCAGGCATCCGCCAGGCAGACAAGATTTTAGTATTAGATAATGGAGAACTCGCCGGATCCGGTACACATGATGAACTTATGAAATCCTGCGAAGTTTATCGTGAGATCTATTTCTCACAGTTCCCGGAAGACCGTGCAAAATATGAAAGAGGGGAGATGTAGGTATGAAAAAAGACAGTGTAATGAAAAAGCTTTTTAAATATATCGGAAAATACTGGATCCTCTTGATCCTCAGCATCATCCTTGCCGGAATATCAGTGGTTCTTCAGCTTTATGTGCCGGTTCTCTTCGGTAATGCGATCGATGAGATCGTAGCAGCGCACAATGTAGACTTTACCCAGATGTGGATCTATCTGAAGCAGATTCTTCTGTTCGTAGTGATCGCTGCAGCCGCAATCTGGATCATGAACTTGTCAATAACCGCATGACTATCATATTGTACAGGATATCCGATCCCAGGCAATCCGCCACATCCAGAAGCTTCCGCTTTCTTATCTGGACCAGCACAGCACCGGCGATATTGTGAGCCGTATCATTGCCGATACCGATATCCTTTCTGACGGATTACTGCTCGGATTTACCCAGTTATTCTCCGGCGTTGTGACCGTTGTTGTAACCTTGATCTTCATGTTTTCCAAGAACGTGTGGATCACTTTGATGGTCATCCTTCTGACACCACTCAGCTTCCTGGTGGCAAAATTTATTTCCTCACGCTCTTTTACCATGTTTAAAAAGCAGAGTGAAACCCGTGGAAAACAGACTGCTCTGATCGAAGAAATGATCGGAAATCAGAAGGTTGTCAAGGCATTCGGATATGAGGACAAGGCTTCAAAGCGTTTTGATGAGATCAATAAAGAACTCAAAGAATACAGCCAGAAAGCCGTATTTTACAGCAGCCTTACCAATCCGTCCACCCGTTTCGTAAACAACATTATTTACGCTGCCGTAGCGCTTGCAGGTGCATTCCTGATCCCGCTTGGAGCCCTGACTGTCGGCGGTCTTTCCGTACTGCTTTCTTACGCGAACCAGTACATGAAGCCATTCAACGACATTACATCCGTAATCACGGAAATGCAGAACGCCCTTGCATGTGCGACACGTATCTTTGACCTCCTAGAAGAACCGGAAGAAGTAAACGATTCTTCTGAAGTACTTGAGAAGGTGGATGGAAATGTGGATATCGACCACATAGATTTCAGCTATGACAAGAGTAAATCTCTGATTGAAGACTTTAACCTTCAGGTTGAATCTGGTATGCGTATTGCGATCGTAGGTCCTACCGGATGCGGAAAAACAACATTTATCAACCTCCTGATGCGCTTCTATGACGTGGATTCCGGAAAAATCTGTATCGACGGTAAACCGATCGATGAGATTTCCCGACATTCACTCAGAAAGAGCTTCGGTATGGTGCTTCAGGATACCTGGATCAAATCCGGTACTGTCCGTGAAAATATCAGCTTCGGAAAACCGGATACCACGGATGAAGAAATCATCCGGGCAGCAAAAGAGGCAAAAAGCTGGGATTTCATCCGCAGACTTCCGCAGGGACTTGATACTGTCCTGCATGAGGACAGCATCAGCCAGGGACAAAAACAGCTCCTGTGTATCACAAGAGTTATGCTCTGTCTGCCGCCAATGCTGATCCTGGACGAAGCGACTTCAAGTATCGATACCCGTACCGAACTGCAGGTACAGGAAGCATTTGATAACCTGATGAAAGGTCGTACAAGCTTTGTCGTTGCACACCGCCTGTCTACGATCCGCAACGCTTCCCTGATCCTCGTCATGAAAGACGGTAAGATCATTGAGCAGGGAACCCATGAAGAACTGCTGAAAGAAGGCGGCTTCTACAGTCATCTGTATAACAGCCAGTTCCAGGCAGTGTCATAAAAGGATAACGGTGCTAGAGCGGATTCGTCGGAAACATCCAAAACAGTTAAGGATGGATTCATGGAAGCACCAGATGGTGAGATTCCATTTGATTAATTCAGAATAAATGGTTGGAGAGGCTGCCCTTTGCCGGGGCATCCTCTTTTCCATTTTACAGAAGAAATCAAAAATTACAGGTATTCGACCTAACGAAATCGTGATATAATGAGTGCAAGAGAGCCAACATGCTTGCATGATTGGCGAACGGCGAATTGGATCATGATAGTTGCGAAGCAACGGTAAGCACCGAAGGTGCGAATCATGATATAATCAAAATATATTTGAATGAGAAATATGGAGGTAGCTTATGGGCGTAAGTTATAACAGATTGTGGAAAATGCTCATAGATAAAAATATGAAGCGGATAGAGATGCAGTACCTCACTGGAATCAGTGGAAATATTCTTGCCCGGATGGGGAAAAATCAGTATGTATCAATGGAGACGATTGAGAAGATCTGCAAGAAGCTAGACTGCACTGTTGATGAGATGATGGAATTTACAGATGATGAGTAACAGGAGGTTAACTTCCCGTTTATCGGGATGTCGCAGAGAACGAAAAAACGGTATTTGGAGGTATTCACTATGAAAAAGATTATAACCGTAATGCTTTGCATTGTGCTAGTTCTTCTCTTTGCCGGATGCGGAAAAGACGGCGATACATCAAAAGTGGAAATTGATTATGGAACATCTTCCGTTTATTCAAAAGAAGAAATAGACTCTGCCATTGAGATTATAAAAAAGCAGTTCACTTCGTTTGAGGCTGTGAATTGCATAGCCTTTCTTATATGCCTGATGAAGAATGCAACAATGCAGATAACATTGAATGGATGAACAATTTAAGAACGGATGATAATAAAGAAGCCTTTACGCAATGTATTGCATTTGAAAGCAGTTTCCGTTCGCCGGAAAAAGGTGGCGGTGCATGGGAAGCTAACGAAGAATACACTTGGTCATGGTGGCTTGCACGGAGTGAAGGCGGAGAATGGAATCTGATGACTTGGGGTTATTGATAAGAGTAAAAAATTCCAGTATTATTGGCCAAGAAATTAAGGAGGATTCATTATGAGTGAGAAAACAGAGATTACTTTCATGCAAACAAGATTAATCCGGCTTGCTTCAGAAGAGTGGCATTTACCTGTTGAACAGATTATCCACTTGTTTAAAGAAGCCGATGTTCTTGGATATATAGAAAAATGCTATGGGATTTTTCATTGTGAAGGTGATGAAGCTGTGCTTGAAGATATTACTGAATTTTTGCAAAGAAATGGCAAGGTATGATATCATTGCAGGAAAGATTGCGGATGATGCAACAAACGCTACCCTTACTGCTTATCTTGCCGGGGCTTTCGGGACAGCAGGCGATAAGGAAGCAGACGATTTCTGCATCAGACAGTTGCTGCCCAATAAACTAAAAGATCAATATTGCTTCAAAACAGAACCCGCTATTGAGTGTCTGAAATTTGTGAAAGGTGAGAAGATATGGCCGAAGTAACAATTCCAAAAGAAAAACTGGATTATACAATCGACCTTCTTATCGCTATGGTGACAGAAGAAATCGCAGAAGAGACGGGCAAGGACAGAAAAGAGGTATTGACAGATTTTCTATGTTCAAAGACAGGAAAAGCACTGTATGATGAGAAAACAAAACTGTGGTGCAATGGTCCGGCATATATAACCGAATTGTATAGGGAAGAATTAAAGAAATCCTGATATGGAATGTGAGTTTAAATTTATACAACAATGGCGAGCAAAACTTTTATTCCATATAGAGCAACAATTAAATATTTCAAAAACGCTGAGGTCAGCATTTCCTAATCATGGAACAATGACCTCAGTTTTTTTATACCAGAAATCGGCATTCATGAATCAGCCGGTTCTTTTTATTTCTCCAGATACGTGTTTTTGTATTCTTCACGAATTGCTTCCGGCACGAGACTTCCGCCTGTTGCCCATGCAATGTGTGTCGCATTTTTCATTTTCTCTTCAAGATGATTCTCCTGTAAATATTTGCGTGCAGATTCATTCCTTTCAATCTGTATTGGTCCTTCAAAAGAAGCACAAGCACTTGGCTCAAGGAAAATGTTCTCTGTTCCGAGAAGGTCTCTCATGTAATCATATAATTTTCCATCGCGGATAGTAAATTCGCCGCCAAGCAGATTCTTCATTACTCTGCCTACAAATCCAGAAGGACGTCCCACGGCAAGCCATCTGCATGGGTAAGTCCGGTAAGCCCTATATCCTGTACGGAAATCTCCTGGTTCAGTCCGGTTGCCATTCCGACTAACATACACGGTGCCTGTGTCGGTTCTATGAAAAAGCAGTGTACATAATCTCCGAACAGCAGCTTAAGTCCAAAGCATACACCACCCGGTGCTCCGCCTACTCCGCAGGGAATATATACAAAGAGCGGATGTTCTTCGTCTACTGTAACATTCTTTTCTTCCAACTGCTTTTGCAGACGTTTTGCCGCTACTGCATAACCAAGAAAGAGTGTTTTTGAATTTTCATCATCCACAAAGTAGCTGTTCGGATCTGCATCAGATAAAGCACGTCCGTTTTTCACCGCTTCACTGTAATCTGACTCATATTCCTTTACTGTTACCCCGTGGCTTCTGAGCAAGTCTTTTTTCCACTGTTTCGCATCTGCTGACATGTGTACGATCACCTGATAGCCAACTGCTGCACTCATGATTCCGATACTCAGTCCAAGATTTCCGGTGGAACCCACCTGAATGGTATACTTTTTGAAAAACTCTCTGCATTCTTCACTCGCCAGTTTCTCATAATTGTCTTCCAGACTCAAAATTCCATGCTCTATTGCAAGTTCTTCTGTGTGTTTCAAAATCTCATAAATACGCCGCGTGCCTTGATCGAACCGGCGATCGCCAGATGGCTGTCCTGCTTTAATAATAAGTTTCCTTCCAGATTGCTGTCGTATTTCTCATTAAGCAAATCCTTCATCTTCGGAACCGGTGTCAAAACAGATTCAATGATTCCGTTTTTCTCCTTTGTTTCCGGAAAACATTTCATAATGAACGGTGCAAAACGCTCCAGTCTGCGCTCCGCATCTTCTACATCTTCCATACCAAGTTCGATCTGTTCCATTGCTTCCCCACAAGCTGTTTTGTCCGGATTTTTCCAGAACACCTCTTTTTCACTACAGATCTCCTTCAAGATCGGAGTCTTTTCCTCCAGCATTTTCAAATCAACCATTGCTTTCATCCCCCTCTTTCCATGACTTGATTCATATCTATATATTACCTTATTTCTTGTATTCTGATTACCATATTTTTCTTGACCATTCTTCAATCAGAATGCATTATATCATTATAAAAAATTGCATCTGTACACATTTTAACATATTTTTAATGGGCGTGGTTTTCATAAAACAATTCATAAAAAACACGGCTTTACACTTGTAGAACTCATTGTTGTACTATCTATTCTTGCAATACTGGCAGCACTGCTTATTCCGTCTTTGACAGGATATATTGAAAAAGCAAAAAAACAGGCTGTTTTAACTGAGGCAAAAGAAGTCTGGACTGCTGCTCAGGCCGCTTTGTCCGAATGTTATGCTATGTACCCAGAAAGCTTTGAAGAATCTTGCAAGTTTACCTCCACAATCGGCGGCGAAAAGATGACAAAGTTCGGAAGAATATCAAACGGTGCATTAAATGCTCTTCAAAGGGATCCCAAAGATCAGACCGACTTCAAAAGATATCCTTATTCAGATTTTCCATACAAAAAAAGGAAAAGTCGTTGCACTCAATTTTGGAAAAAATGGATACATGGTAACCATGATCGCAGGAAAAGAACCAACCATTGTTAAAGATGGAAATTGTCTTCCATCCTCTGAAAAATAAGCGGATAAAAGAAAAGCGACACTGCAAAACCACATGCTAAGGGAGTTCTGCAGTATCGTCTTTTTTTATTCTTCTACCTTCCACTCTCTGGTATCAAAGATGTGAAGATGCAGTGCTTCTGAAATATATCCCAACAATTCGCAGCCTGCGATACAGTTTCCTTTTTTGTCAAGAGATGGTCCGTAGATCCCGATTCCCATTTTCTTTTTCGACACGCTGAGGAGACCTCCGCCGACTCCACTCTTAGTCGGAATTCCTGTTCTTAATGCAAATTCCCCCGATCCGTCATACATTCCGCAAGTAAGCATAATGGTCTGCACCATCCGCACAGTTTGAGATGAGATCAGACGTTTTCCGGTGGAAAGCTGCACTCCGTCATTTGCAAGCAGAAGACCGAACCTTGCCAAATCTCTTGCATTTACCGACATGGAACACATCTTTGTATAAAAGGTAACACTTTCTTCTACATCGGTATCAATGATGTCCTTACTTTTTAAAAGATAGGCAATCGCCTTATTTCTTGCGCAGGTCGCCATCTCAGACTGAAATACGGCTTCGTCTATCGCGATCTCCGGATCTTCGCATACTTCCTGCATATACTTCTGCATATCTTCGATGGAATAATGGTTCACCAGCAGACTTGCAACCGTAATTGCTCCGGAATTGATCATCGGATTAAAGGGCCGGTTGCTCCGGTTATCCAGTTCTACCAGTGAGTTAAAAGCCTCTCCCGACGGCTCCACGCCCACATGATCAAACACAAACTCTGCTCCAAACGTTTCCAGCGCCAAACACAATGCCATTACTTTGGAAATGGACTGTATCGTAAATCTGTCCTCTGTATTTCCGGTCTCAAATTGATTGCCGTCTATTGTGTAAAGGCAGATCCCCAGTTTATTCTTATCTGCCTTGGCAAGCTCCGGAATATACGATGCGACACTTCCATACCGGATCACACCTTTTCCTATACGGATGGCATTTTCTAGTATTCTCGTAACTTCTTCTGATTTCATCATATTCTCCTTTTTCGCTCAGTCGTAATCCCCTACAACTGCTATTTCCTAAGTACTAACATACATCATTTTCCGGCTTCAATCAACCACCATTTTTTGCTGAAACCCAACGGAATAAGATAGACAAAAAAAGTGCCCGCATTGTATATTATTAGTAGTTTGAAACTGGGGAATATGCAAAGGGGAAAACGTATCATGAATCTAATTTCACAATACAAAGGTCTTAGAAAAGAAAACTATGTCTTATGCTTCGGACGCTTTGTGACGGCCATGGGGGCAATGGTCCGTCCGATGCTGACGATGATCTTAAGCCAGAAGCTTGGGATGAATGCCGTGCAGGTTGCCTGGATCACGGCACTGATGGGGATCCTGACGATCCCGGCAAATCTGATCGGTGGAAAGATGGCCGATCGTTTTAATAAGAAAATGAATATCGTTTACCTGGATATGATTTCCGTCATTTCTTATATCATCTGCGGACTGATCCCGCTGACGACAAAATCCATTGTGCTGATGTTTATCGCATCGACCTGCCAGAACATGGAAAATCCGTCCTACAATTCGCTTACTGCGGATATCACCCTCAGCAAGGACAGAGAGAGAGGGTATTCCCTCCAGTATCTGACAGCAAATCTCGGCGGCGTGATGGCTTCTGCTGTAGCCGGATTTATGTTTCGCAATTACTTATGGCTTGCATTTTTGCTCAGTGGAATTTCCATCGGCACTTCTTCTGTGCTGATCTATTTCTTTGTACAGAATATCACACCGGAAAAAGAAGAAAATGATAGCAACGCCATTTATCAGGCCGAACGCCACGGGGAAAGCCTGCTGACGATTCTTAAAGAAAACCGGCTTGTTCTGCTGTTCATTCTGATCACCAGCGGGTACACAGCACTTTACCAGATGTATAATTATCTCTTTCCTATGGATCTGATCCGTCTACACGGGGATACCGGTGCGGTGATATTCGGAACAGTTACAAGCATCAACTGCTTTATCGTTGTTCTCTTCACACCACTTATCACCCAGATCCTGAAGCGATCCTCCGAACCAGAAAAGACAATCTACGGATTTTTACTGACACTGGTCGGCTACGTGATGTTCATCCTCTTTTCCGGACACATTCCGTTCTATTATGCGGCAATGGTCGTACTGACATGGGGTGAGATTTCTTACATGCTGGCGGAAAGCCGTACATGACCAGGCGTATTCCATCCAGCCACCGCGGAAGAATCCACGGCTGATGGAGATCATCCGTATCGGATTTATGAGTCTGTACCAGCTTTTGATCGGATTTATTTACAAAAATCATACGCCGATCTTTACCTGGATCATCGTTCTTCTGACAGGAGTCGCATTCTTGCTTCTGGCTGTTATCTTAACGAAAGAGGACAAAAAACGCTATAAAAATCTGTATCGCAGATTATAATAGAATACGTCACGGCACGCAATGCCTTTTATTTAACATCCTAAATTTACGGGGATACAGATCAGTTATATAATCTGCATCCCCGTTTTATTTGTTCGCGCATATTTTCAGTCGTTAAACAGTTCCTTTAACTGCCGGATAAAGATTTTCTCTCGCGGATTCGGTATATATGCCGAATGGTACATCAAGTACGCGCTCATCCCACACGGTGCATTCACAACAGGAATTTCCACACACTCCGGACTATAAGACACATCCGAAAAACGCTTCATCATAACGGTAGAATAATTGCTTTGCTTGATTGCATCCAGAAGGCCACCCCGGTCAAACACATAAAGAATCTTGTTATCATCTTCAAAACCTAGAATCCCCAGCCACTCCTCAAATTTAAAATTTTCATACATAATACAGCGGAGCTCTCTGATCCGTTCAAATTCAATCTTCTTGCGCAATGCCAGCGGATTCTTCTTCGATGTCAGAAGAATCAGCGGTTTGCTTTTGGCAATCGGGATCAACTTCATATTATATTTTTCCGCCATTTCAAAATAGCTTTCACTGATTGAATCAAAGCAGTAAAATAATCCCATCCGGTATCTTTTATCCATAACATCTCGGATTACCTGGATCAGCCTGTTTCCTTAAATGAATCTTCTATATTTCGTGCCGGATTTCTCTTCTTAAACTGCATAAAAAGGTTCATAAAATCAAAAGAATAGGTACTTGAAACCGAAATATTCCCCTTATTTGCAAAAAGAGAAGGGATGTTCCCGATCGCGTCCAGCTCTCTGGCGATTTTACGGGCGGATTTCAGAAACAATTCTCCTTCACTCGTCAATTGTATTCTGTTATTGTTTCTTGAAAACACAGAAAATCCCAGTTCCTTTTCCGCATTTTTAATACAAACACTTAAATTTGGCTGTGACAAACCCAGATGTTTGGCTGCTTTGTTAATTGATCCACATTCATAAACTTCAATAAAATATCGAAAACATTTGCTATCCATTTTCACTCACTACCTACCTGTTTTTTCATACTCTGGATCTATTGACTTTATTGATATTTTTTATATGTTAACACAAAAAAATCTCTGTAATCTATATCTTTTTATATTATTTCTTATATGGTTTTTCATATAACTTATCAAAGATCGATATAACACAAGCTTTTAACAAAATGCTATCATACATTCAACGAAACAAATATCGAACGTTCGCAATGATTACATATGATTTTAAGGAGGATACAGATATGTCAGAAATCAAACAGCCAGCAAGTGCTTTATCATCACCAAGATTTTGTAACATGGGAACTTTTATGAGAATGCAAAAGGTAGACACCGCAGAAGGTCTTGACTTTGCGATTGCAGGTGCACCATTTGATACAGGAAGTTCTTTCCGTTCTGGTTCAAGATTTGGTCCGAACGCAATCCGTAATATCTCTGCAATGATGAAACCGAACAATGTAATCATGCAGGTTAATATTATGGAAAGCCTGAAGGGTGGAGATATTGGTGATTTCAATATCACCCCTGGTTATATTCACCCGAGTTACGACGCAATCGAAAAAGGGGTTGCTGGAATACTTGAGAAAAATGCCTGTCCGATCGTTCTCGGCGGCGATCATGCAATTACACTTGCAGAACTCCGGGCAGTAGCCAAAAAATATGGTCCGGTAGCTCTTGTTCATTTCGATTCTCATTCAGATCTGTGTGACGAAGTATTTGGACAGAAATACAATCACGGAACACCTTTCAGAAGAGCGATCGAAGAAGGACTTATCGATCCATCTCATTCTATTCAGATTGGTATGAGAGGTTCCCTTTATGATCCAAACGAACACAAGATGGCTGCAGAACTTGGCATGAAACTGATTCCTGCACACAAGGTACGTGAAATGGGACTTCCGGCTTTGATTGAAACAGCAATTGAAAGAGTAGGAGATAAACCTTGTTTCCTCACTTTCGACATTGACTTTATTGATCCTGCTTATGCTCCAGGTACAGGAACTCCGGAAGTTGGCGGATTTACTTCTCTCGAAGGACTGGAACTTGTAAGAGCACTGAAAGATCTGAATTTTGTAGGATTTGATATTGTTGAAGTTCTTCCAGCTTATGATCATGGTGAAATTACCGCATATCTTGCAGCTAATATCGTATTTGAATATCTTTCTATTCTTGCACTCAAATAAAAAAAGAAAAATAATTTATCTTAGATATATTTTTTAAGATAAATGACAGCACCAGTTTCTACTGGAACTGGTGCTGTTGTTCTTAAAATACGCATTTTTCAGGAAAGGAGACTCTTTATGGTTAAATCTAAGACTATGACCACGGAAAGTACCATAGCTACTACCGAACAAGTTACTTATGACAGCGATATGATGTCCGCCGAACTTGATAAAATCCAGTTGAACAAAAGCCAGACTATAAAGGGCATTCTCAGATTAGTCATCTGTTCAGCTATCGGTATCGCCGCTTTTTTTGTTTCTGTACCACACAACGGTAAGAGCGAAATTATCTTTAGTATTATTTATAATGCCTTTGTAAATATGTTTGGCAATTTTGCCTACTGGATCTTGACACTCATCGTTGCCGGAAATTTTGTCTGTCATATTTATTTTAAGTATGTGAAAAAAGGTACTCTTGAATCACCTTTTGCCAAAATTTATGATAACGACACGATTATCCATACATTTTTATACGCTCTCGGCTTCATCTATGTGGTCTTATATGCCTGTCATATAAATATCACAGGATTCCAGGGACCGGAAATCATCATTGGCGATTCTACCGGTGGAAGCGTTATTCCTCCGATCGTTCTTGGTGTTTTTGGAATCATCATCGTAGGTGCTATTTTCATGCCATTCCTTTTAAATTATGGAATCCTGGAAATTATCGGTGCCATCCTGGAACCACTGATGCGTCCGTTATTCAAGGTTCCTGGAAAAGCTGCTCTGGATGCCGTATCTTCTTTTGTAAGCTCTTCTTCACTTGGTGTCTTAATCACAAACAGATTGTGGAAAAGAAATGTTTACACTGAAAAAGAAATGGTCGCCATCATGACCGGATTCAGTGCTGTAAGTATTGGTTTTGCATACATGGTAATCAATACAGCCAAACTAGGTGATCATTTCGTAAAAGTTTACGCGATCAGCTTTGTTCTCGTATTCATTATCGAAATGATAACCGTAAGAATTCCACCGATCAGCAAGAAAAAGGATGTATACTATTCTGGACATGTGCAGACAGAGGCGGAACGTAAAAATGATACCAAATTCAGTTTCAGCCTTCTTCCTCTCGGTATAAACCGTGCAGTCAAGCGTGCTTATATTGCAAAGAATGTATCCGTAGAAGTTAAGAACAGCTTAAAAGACAGCTTACTGGTTCTCCCACAGGTTCTGACTATGTTATCGGCCATCGGTGTAAGTGGTCTGATTCTTGCAGAATACACTCCTGTATTCAAATGGTTAGGTTACATTTTCCAGCCACTCCTTGTTTTATTCCGGATTCCTGACGTATCAGCGATTGCTCCGTCAATCCCGGTTGGAATCGCAGAAATGTTCCTTCCTGTATTAGTCATGATGGGAAGCGGCGTTACCGTATGTGTAAAAGCAAGAGCATTCGTTGTTCTGGTATCCATGGTACAGATTATTTTCTTCTCAGAAACAGCAACAGTAATGTTAGCAACCAAATCCCCAATTAAATTCTGGGAAATCGTTGTATGTTTCCTGGAGCGTACTATTATCGCAATTCCGCTTGCTTCCTTAGTAGTCCATATTTTATTCTGATTACAATGAATTTTTCTGTTTGACATCCTGAAATCTCCTTTTTATACTTGTTGTATAAGAAGGAGATTTTTATATTATGACCATCAAAGAAATCGCACAGCTCGCCGGTGTATCCAGCGCAGCTGTATCCAGATATCTGAACGGCGGCTACGTCAGTGAAGGGAAAAAAGAACAGATCCGTAAAGTCATCGAAGAAACCGGATACCAGCCATCCGCACAGCGCGTATGCTTCGTACCAAAAAGGCAAGCCTGGTGGGCGTGGTCGTCCCGAAGATCAATTCTGAATCCATCAGCCGGATCACTGCCGGAATTGAAAGTGTTCTCGCCGAAAGAGGCTATCAGATGCTTCTTGCCGGAACCGACAACACCCCTGCAAAGGAAGTAGAATACCTCCGGTTATTTGAAAATTATCCGGTGGACGGAATTATTCTTGTCGGTACGATATTCACCGCCGGTCACCGGAAATTTTTAAAAGAGACAAAGGTTCCTGTTGTCGTGATCGGGCAGCGCACCTCACACGCAAACTGCATTTACCACGACGATTACGGTGCAGGAAAGGCAATGGGACAGGCCGTTGCCGGATTCAGTAAAAAAGGAGTTGCTTACATCGGCGTTACCCGCGATGACAAGGCGGCAGGTGCCGCAAGAGAGGATGGATTTATCGCAGGACTCAAAAATGCAGGTGTCACGCTTTTCGAGGAAAATAAGCGAACCTCAGCCTTCACACTGGAATCCGGATATGAGTCTGCTCTGGATCTTTTGGAAAGCAAATGTGATATCGATGTCATATCATGTGCAACCGATACCATAGCAGCGGGAGCAATCGAAGCCATTCAGACCCACTTAAAAAAGCAGATTCCGACAAATGCAGCCGATGCAGGTGCAAGAATGCGCTATATCCTTGAAAATACGTCCATCCGAGTAACCGGATTCGGAGATAACCAGATGTTAAAAGCCGTCACCGGAGGAATCCCAACCATCCATTTCGGCTACAAAACCAGTGGAATCCGCGGCGCAGAGCTACTTCTTGACAGTATTGAAAGAGGAGAACAGATCCCGATCGAGATGAAGCTCGGCTTCCGTCTTGTTGGAGCAGACCCTTCAGACTCCGAAAATCTTACCTGATTTTCCGGATTTCCCGGAGTTTCTTAAGGAAACGAAAGTTTCTTTCAACACTTTTCACAAAAAACAATATGAATTATCAGTAAAAATGCCATCTTTACAAATGGCATTTTTTTCATAATATTTAAGCATAAGGTATGAAATCGATTACACATTGTATCTAAAGGAGGAGAGAATATGGATTACAGAAAAACCGCAAAGGAAATTCTGAATCATGTGGGTGGAAGTAAGAACATCGTATCTGCTGCCCATTGTGCTACCAGACTTCGCCTTGTCATTGCAGACAACACGAAAGCGGATAAGACAGCACTTGAGAATGCAGACGGAGTAAAGGGTGTATTTGAAGCATCCGGACAGCTCCAGATTATTCTCGGAACAGGAACCGTCAACAAAGTATTTGATGAATTTATTGCAATCGCAGGCATCACAGCCAGCACGAAAGCAGAAGCAAAAGAAGCTGCTGCCGAAAAGCAGAACTGGTTTATGAAAGCCATCAAGCTTCTGGGAGACATTTTCGTACCGATCATCCCGGCGATCGTAGCCAGCGGTTTCCTTATGGGAATCATGAATGCACTGGATTTCATGAACAGTAACGGGTTCTTACACATCAGCACAACCAGCTCGATCTATGTATTTGCAACCCTTTTCAGTAACATTGCTTACACATTCCTGCAGATCCTGATTGCATTCTCCGCTGCAAAAGCATTTGGCGCAAATCCTTACCTTGGCGCAGTTATCGGTATGATCATGATCCATCCGTCCCTGCAGAACGCCTACACAGTTGCAACAGAAGGTGTTCAGCAGACACAGAGCGTGTTCTTCGGACTGTATCACATTGACATGGTCGGCTATCAGGACACGTTATTCCGGTTGTCATCGCTGTATGGATCTTATCCGTACTTGAAAAAAAGCTTCACAAGATCGTACCGGAAGTTTTAGACCTTTTTGTCACACCGCTTGTCAGCGTATTCGTAACCGGATACCTTACACTTTCCATCGTCGGACCAATCTTCGTATGGGCTGAAAATGCAATCCTCGGAGCAATCCAGTGGATGCTGACACTTCCACTCGGACTTGGAAGTCTGATCATGGGGAGTTTATATGCACCGACCGTTGTTACCGGTATCCATCAGATGTACACAGCCATCGATATCGGACAGCTTGCAAAATACAGTGTAACCTACTGGCTGCCACTCGCAAGTGCAGCAAACGTGGCGCAGGGTGCAGCAGCACTTGCCGTTGCTGTAAAATCAAAAGACCAGAAGATCAAATCCCTTGCACTTCCATCATCACTCAGTGCATTTATGGGAATTACAGAACCTGCAATCTTTGGTGTAAACTTAAGATTCTTTAAACCATTTATCGCCGGATGCATCGGTGGAGGATGCGGAGCCCTTTATGCTTCCCTTGTTCACCTCGGTGCAAAAGGAACAGGTGTAACCGGTATCTTCGGAATCCTGCTCTGCCTGAACCAGCCACTTCAGTACGTCATTGAGATGGCAATCGCAGTCGGTGTTGCATTTGCAGTATCCTTCGCACTTTACAAAGACAAGAAGAAAGAGCCAGTCGCAGAAGCTCCTGTTACTGTTGCAGCTTCCGTAGAGGAAACAGACAGCGAAGAATCTGCTGCTTCCGAAACCAAAACAGCTTCAGGCAATACAAAAACCACTTCTTCCGAAGAAGTGTTAAATGCTCCGGTAAATGGAAAGATCATTCCAAATGATCAGATCGCAGACGATACATTTGCAGCAGAAGTCCTCGGAAAAACTGTAGCGATCGAACCTGCTGACGGCATCATCACCGCACCTTGTGATGGCGAAATCGTAAGCATTTTTGATACCGGTCACGCAGTATGCATCCTGACTGACGGCGGCGCAGAGCTTCTGATCCATGTCGGAATCGACACTGTAAAAATGGATGGAAATGGATTTACAAAGAAGTATCTGACGGTGCAAAAGTACACGCCGGAGACGTGCTGATCGAAGCAGATTTAAATGCAATAAAAGAAGCCGGACATCCGGCAACAACCATGATGATCCTTACCAATACAGATCTGTATAATTCTGTAGAATGTGCCGCACCCAGCACTGTAACCGGTAAATCATCTGTTATGAAACTTACAAAATAAAATAACTCATGACAAATAATCAGATTTGTCTCCCGCAGCGGGTGTCGGATATCCGTATCAATACGTTTTCCGGACCGTTGCCTGCGGAACTATTTCCAGGAGTGAATCAATATGAACGCATTAACCAGAGATTTTGTAAACTTAGTAAATACAGCGGAAGAGAACCAGACAGCAAAAGAACAGACATTCGGCGCGCAGTTCCGCGAGAAACTGCACCTGATGCCTCCGGTTGGCTGGCTCAACGATCCGAACGGTCTTTGTCAGATGGATGGTGTGTTCCACGCATTTTTCCAGTACTCCCCATTTAACGTCGAAGGCGGTGTGAAAATGTGGGGTCATTACACCAGCACCAATCTGATCGACTGGGAATACAAAGGTGTATCCCTCTACCCGGATCAGCCATTTGACTGCCACGGTGTATATTCCGGATCTGCCTTCCTCGAAGACGGTACAATGTATCTTTACTACACCGGAAATGTCAAGCTGGAAGATGGAGATTTTGATTATATCAACACCGGCCGTGAGGCAAATACCGTACTCGTCACAACCAAAGACGGGATTCATTTTGGCAGCAAAAAAAGAACTGCTCCGCAACAGCGATTATCCTTCTGACCTGACCTGCCATGTGCGCGATCCGAAGGTCTGGAAAAAGGACGATACCTACTACATGATCCAGGGCGCACGTACTAAAAATGATGTCGGTCAGGCACTGATTTTTGAATCCTCCGATAAAATAAACTGGCACTTCCGCAGCCGTGTAGAATCCGAAAAGCCTTTCGGTTATATGTGGGAATGCCCGGATTATTTTGAAACGGACGGCATCAAAATCCTTTCCTCCTCCGTCCAGGGCCTGGAAGGCAAAGAGTGGGCTGACCGAAATGTATACCAGTCCGGTTACTTCCTTGTGGACGGCGACATTTTAGATTCCTACAAATTATCCCCATATCATCTGTGGATTATGGTTTTGACTATTATGCTCCGCAGAGCTTCGAAGCAGAAGATGGAAGACGCATCCATATCAGCTGGATGGGAATGCCGGATTGCGAAGAATATACCAATCCGACCATCAAAGACGGATGGCAGCACTGCTTTACATTTCCAAGAGAAGTCTTCATAAAAGATGGCAAAGTCTGCCAGAAACCGGTTCGCGAGCTGGATGCAAAAAAACAACAGCTTCAGGATGTTCAGAATGAACTTACCCAGAGTGGCTGCCCGGTATATGAAGTAAATGTAAATGGAATTAAGGAGAATCATTTCCAGGCTGTCCTTTCAGATGAACTGATCCTTGACTATGAGAATGGACGGTTCCAGATGCATTTCACAACCAAAAGTAAAACTTCCGTATCCGCAGGCAGAAGCCTTCGCTACGCCGAAGTCGGCACTCTGGAAAATGTAAAAATCCTTGCAGATACTTCTTCCGTTGAAGTATTTGTAAATGACGGAGAATTCGTATTCTCTACAAGATATTATCCAAATGATTATAAGATTGTGGTGCATTCCCCAAGTGCCCACATTACATTCGATAAAATTCAGTAAATCGTATATGGGAAATTCCCCCAAGCTTCCCGTATACGAAAACGCCAGACGGGGTACAGCAATCCCTTTTCCTCCTTTGCATGCTGTATCCTGCCTGGCAATTTTTAATTCTGATTGTTACACAATTTTTAATTCTGACTGTTACACAATTGCTTTTCCCGTAAATAAAAGCGAATAGAGCATACTGTTCAGTTCCGGATAGCTTTCCAGTTTTTCACGCAACGACTCAAACAGCATATTTTTTTCTGAAAGCAAAAATCCTTACCGCTTCCAGAAAACCCTTCTTCTCCACCTTTTCTTTTTTTATTTCAAATGTTATACTTCATATACAGCAAAAAAACAGATAAAGGTAACGAAACACTATGTTAATCAGAAAAACACTTCCAGAAGATGTAGACACGATTTTAAATATTTTTGACACCGCACGCCAGTTCATGCACGCAACCGGAAACCCGACACAATGGAATGCAAATTATCCGGCTCTCGAAGATCTCGAACCGGATATCCAGAATGGTAACAGTTATGTCTGCGTAGAAAATGATAAGGTCGTTGCCACTTTTACACTTATCATCGGAGACGAGCCGAACTATCAACTCATTGAAAATGGAGCTGGCGTTCCGAGGCTCCATACGGAACCGTTCACCGCCTTGCATCTGACGGAACAACCAAAGGGATTGCACGGGCTTGCTTTGATTTTTGCAAGACACAGATCTCACATCTGCGTGTAGATACCCACAAGGATAATCAACCAATGCAGGCTTGCTTTAAGCAGAATGGATTTGAAGAATGTGGGATTATTTACGTCAGTGACGGGACTCCGCGGATCGCTTATGAATTTATTAGAATATCTGAATAGAGGGGTATTTTTATGACAATCAATAGTATTTTAGAAGAAATTATAAATCTGGCAAAAAAATATTCTGCTTCTACCGTTATTCTTTTTGGTTCCCGTGCCAAAGGGACTGCGACAGAACGAAGTGATATTGACATCGCCGTATCCGGTATTCCAGATACAGAAAATCTACGGGAAGAGCTTGATAATTTACCCACTTTATACACAATAGACCTTGTCAATCTTGATGAATGTGGAAATCAGTTATTATTGGAGGATATAAGAAAATATGGACGAGAAATTTACAAAAAGATTTGAATCCTTTAAAAATTCACTGGCATCTCTTTCAGAAGCTAATCACTAACCATATATTTTCAGGAGCTTAATTTCATGTACTATCCACTCGCACAACAAGAATTTGAATCTTACCTTAACGGATACGACCGCGAAAATGACCGCATAAAATTAAAAATCATCCACACCTACGGCGTTGTAAACAGGCAGAAGAGCTTGCCAGAAGGATGCATCTTTCCCCCGAAGACACCGATCTTGCAAGGCTGATTGCACTCCTTCACGACATCGGGCGTTTTGAGCAGTTAAAGCGCTACGACAGCTTTGAGCCTGGCACAATGGATCACGCTGCTTACGGTGTAAAGGTGCTTTTTGATGAAGCATGATCCGCCGCTTTCTTCCGGATGACAAATGGGACTCCATCATTTACACTGCAATCGCCCATCACAGCGATTATGAACTCCCTGAGATTTCAGATCCGCAGACACTTTTACACGCAAAGCTGATCCGTGATGAGGACAAGCTGGACAACTGCCGGGTAAAGCTCGTAGACTCCACAAGTACCTTTATTAACGTTTCTGAAGAAGAACTCGGTACGCAGAATATAACCCAAAAGGTATACGAAACAGTTTTTAAAAACAAATGTATCCTTTCCGCAGACCGCGTCACACAGATGGATTACTGGGTATCTTATATCGTCTATTTCTTTGACATTAACTTCAAAGAAAGCTTTGATATTATAGCGGAAAATGACTACTTAAACCGCATTATCGACAGGATTCCATATAGCAATCCGGTTACAAAAGAACAGATGGAAAATATCCGCGTTTATATGCAGAATTTTATTAATTCCCATACAAACAGCCAATCCTTTTAACTCACTCAGCTTGCAAAATTACCAGGCTGTAAAAAATGTTTTTAAACTTTTACAATTTTAGTCAGGCGAATATTTGCCCGCTATTTGTTTAACTTAATCAAAACACAAACCACATAAAAAATCAGGAAACTGACATATGCGCTTTCAGGAAAACAAATTCTAAGATTTATTTGCACCTTGAAAGCGTGTACATCATTTTCCTGTTTTTTTCATCCTCCTATTGTATTATTTGTATTACGTGGTATAATACAATCAAATCTCACAGAAAGGAGATGCCGATATATGATCATCAAGATCAACATGCAGTCCGAAGTCCCAATCTACCTTCAGCTGCGCAACGAGATTGTCAAAGGAATCGGGCGAGGGGAATTTGAGCCGGGGGAATCGCTTCCGACCGTCCGCCAGATGGCAACCGATCTCGGTATCAACACCATGACCGTCAGCAAAGCTTACCAGCTTTTGAAAACAGAAGGCTTCCTCGAGAACAGACCGCCGTAAGGGAACAACCATCTGTTATCCCACTTCCTCTGCTCCACAAGATAACCACTTTGACGAAAAGCTGGCAGATGAACTGGAACTTTTAAGCGCAGAAGCAAAGTTCCACGGCATGACTTTGACCGACTTCCTGGAACTCTGCCAGAGAGCATTTAACGAAATGGAGGTAACAGTGAAATGATGATGCTGATTATATTTTTAATTACAGACATTTCCATGGTCGGCATCTTTGCCGGAGTCTATGGAAATATTGCAAAATACCGGGAAGGAATGCTGATGGGAGTCCATATTCCTAAATCTGAGCTTGAACATCCCGACGTAAAAGAGCTTCTCCAGCTTTATAAAAAGCGTAACCGCCAGTTTTATTTGTGGAACATGCTGGCAGGAATTGCGGTATGCCTGCTTTGCTTTACTTACTTTTCTATTTTTATTACCGTATGGACACTGTGGTTCGTAGAATTCTGCCTTCTTACCATCCTCCGTGTCTATCATTATCATCAGAAAGTATACGACATTAAGCAGAAAAATGGATGGATCAGCTCAGCAAATGCAGATGTGTCCGCTGCAGTGGATACCCGTACTTCCTCACAAATTGCGAAAAAGATACTGCCGGCAAAGCTTCATCTGATCCCGGCTGCAGTGATTCTGATTCCTCTGTTTTTCCCGCAGGTCCGTACTTATCTGCTGACCGAAAGTGATGGAAGAGTCATGCTTCTCTGCACAATTCTTGTCGCGGCAGCTTACATGGGTACCGGCTATTTATTCGCCATATGCCAAACAAAATTTACAGTGAAAATTCACAGATCAACCTGCAGATCAATGCACTGGAAAAGCGTTTATACACCATATTCCTTTTTGTCTCCAACATTTGCAATACCGGCGCCTATCTCGGGATCATCCGGGATATTGCATCCAGCAACTGGATTGGCGGAGTTGGAATGGGCATCTACATTTTCCTCGAACTGATACCGGCTGCCATCATATTGATCATGTTTTTCTGGCTGCGTAAGGAAAAAGAGCGGATCCTCTCCCAGGACAGCACACCATTTTATATTGATGATGACTATTACTGGCGAAAAGGCTGGTACAACAATCCAAATGACAAACGGTATTTTGTACAGGACCGTGTGAACAGCATGAATTATTCTCTGAACTACGGACACCCTTCTGCAAAATATGTCACCGGAGGAATGCTCGTCGGCACCGGGCTTCTTCTCCTCTGGATGTGTATCCTCTGTATCCGGATCGATTTTACACCGATCCGCCTGACGGAAAATGCTGCCCAGTATTCTATTACATCCGGCTACAAAACAGCAACCTTTGCTCTTGCCGATGTGGAATCAGTAACTCTTCTGGACAATCTGCCGGATGAAAAATTCTACCGGTCTGATGGCTCCGAAGATAACAGCAAACTTCTCGGTAATTTCCGTGGCAGCAAAACCGGACATTGCCAGATGTATATCTGGATTGAACATCCTCCGGTTCTTCAGATAAAGACAACAGATACCACCATTTTTCTGAACAGCAGCAACGAAGCACAGACTAAAGAATGGTACAATCAGTTAAATGATGCAATTTCTTCGAATAAATAAGCCTTTTTCATTACAATGACAATGCATAATACGAAATATCTTGTAAAGCGTAACACGTCATGCTACAATCATGTTAAAATGTTGGGGGCAAAAATATACGGATTTCACAAAGATAAAAAAAAGTTCAGAAAGGACTGTAGACAATGACACTTCAAGAATGTTATGTAAAAATTGGTGGCGATTATAATGATATTCTTCACCGGTTTATGAATGAAAATATGGTACGCAAATTTGTCCTCAAATTTTCGCAGGACAACAATATGGCTTTATTTGAAGAATCCTGGGCTAAAAAGGACTACGAAACCGCATTTCGTGCAATGCATACCTTAAAAGGTGTTTCCGTAAACCTTGGATTTACTGCACTTTACAATGTCAGCAGTGCTCTGACCGAAAAGCTCCGCAGCCAGGAATACGACAACCTTGACGGTTTGATCGCCGATGTCAAAAAACAGTATGATATCGTGATCGAAGCAATTGCAGCCCTTGACTAAATCTTAAAACACTGACGATAAACAGGAAGAGACTGCTTCACCGCAGCCCCTTCCTGTTATGTTTCTCTATAGCTTTTTCTTCAGCATTTCCGGATTTGATGCATAGGAGAGAGCCGTCTCCGCTGTGATCCTCCCCTCTTTATACAGATTCAGAAGACCAAAATCCATCGAATGCATTTCTTCTTTATTAGACGAATACACGATTCCATCAATCTGCGGAACCTTATTGTCGCGGATCATATTGCGGATCGCCGGAGTGATCGTCATGATCTCAAATACCGGGACCTGTTTTCCATCCACTGTCGGCACAAGCTGCTGTGAAATTACAGCCTGCAATACCATGGACAGCTGAACTGCAATCTCGCCTCTGCTGGTTTGCCGGAAATACATCAATGATACGGTCAACCGTATTTGCTGCTCCGATCGTATGCAGGGTAGAAAATACCAGATGCCCGGTTTCCGCTGCTGTCATTGCCACATCGATCGTCTCATAATCACGCATTTCACCAAGCAGGATCACATCCGGGCTCTGCCGGAGCGAAGCACGTAGTGCATTGACGTAGCTTTCCGTATCCACATTGATTTCTCTCTGGCTTACAATACTTTTATCATGCCGGTGCAGATACTCGATCGGATCTTCCAGCGTAATGATATGCTTTTCCATTGAATGATTGATCTTATCCACCAGACAGGCAAGCGTAGTAGATTTTCCACTTCCCGCCGGTCCGGTCACAAGCACCAGTCCTTTTGACAGGTTATAAAAACTCATCACCGAGTCCGGAATCCCGATCTCATTCGGCTCCGGCAGTTCAAATGTGATCACACGGATAACGGCTGAGAGTGCCCCCTCTGTTTGTACGCACTGACACGGAATCTCGAAAGTCCCGGAACAGCAAAAGAAAAATCATCATCTCCTTTTTCTTCAAGAACCCGAATGTCCCGTCCTCCTGCCAGCTTATATAATTCCTCAACGCATTCTTTCGTCTGCGGCGGCATCAGCTTTTCTTCCTTCTCCCTGCAGATTCTTCCATTTGCCCGATAAGAAACCGGAAGACCTGCTACAACAAATATATCCGATGCATGATTTAAAACTGCCTGTTGAAGCAGTACAATGATATCCATAGCTCAAACTCCTTTCGCGTCAGTCACTTCCAAGAACCGGAAGTGTTGACTTTTCTTCCCATTTCTCAGATGCTGACTCTTTCCATTTTACAACCTTCTGCGTTCCCTTTACCGGATCTGCCAGGATCTCGACTTCCAGATTCTGACTATCCGTGACCGGAACCACATAGGAAATATCCAGATTCGCTCCGTCTTCCTCAGCTGTCACGCCCTCAATCTGCCGAATTGCAAATACAGGATCCTCTTTTGCAAATGCATCATCGATCTGCGCCATAATCTGCGCCGCTTTTGCATTTGCCTCACAATACGCCGTTTCCCGGCCGGCAAGCTGCTGACTATAACTCTGATCTCTTTTTGCACTTGACAGTGAGAGTGTGGCAAATGTCACCAGACACAGGATTACAAAGATCACAAGCAGGTACGACGTTCCGATCTGAATCCCCGGGTATGATCCCCTTTTCTTTCTCTTCATCCTGTCACTCCCTTTCCGTGCCTGTCATCCGGTCTGTTTCCACCGAATAGATTTCTTCCGGCTGTTCTCCGGACAGACGCTGCACCGTAAATGCTCCATGCAAAAGCTTTCCATCCGGCTCCACCCGGATCACGATCTCATACGAAGCCTCATCCTTACTGCATTCCTGCCAGTCTGCGTCATAGAAGACCTCCGTGTCCTCCGTCAGCGCATCCGCAAGAAAAAGCTCTGTATACCCGGAAACCTTCTCAAGCGCCGTATTCAGTTCCTGTGTCTCGCGGCTGGTCGTGTGCGCCTTCACAAAAATCTGCACACACACCGCAGAAGCAAGGCAGAAAAATAAAATTGCAATCATCAGTTCCAGCAAAAACAGGCTGGAACGCTTTGCCGGTGTCCGTTCCATAAATCTTCTCCTATCTTGCAGCGCTCTTCACACTGACAAATGTATCTGTCTTTTTCCCGTCTTCATTTTCACAATACAGATGAAAAATCCCATCTGCAGTTTCCTTAGCCTCGAAGTCCTTTGTTGCCAGGATCTTCCGTCCATCGGATGCTTTTGCTTCCGTTCCATCCCGGATAAAAAGCTCTCTTAAGTATCCATCATACGCATACAGATATGTCACATAATCCTTCTCATCATAACGCTGCCGGATCACGAGAGCATTTTCCCCATCGAAGTTCCGTCTGCTATCGCACCATTTTCATCATTCTGGTGCATTTTCTCCGTCACATAGGCAAGTGCCGTCCGTCCCGAATAGGAATCCGACGAGGCCTTCACCTGCCGGCTGTAAAATCCCGATGCAAGAACCACAATGGCGACCGATGATGCCGCCAGCACGAAAAAGACTGCAAGAGGAAAAAGAAAATCAATCACATGCTTTTTTTCATTTCTACGCTTCATGACCATTTCCTCCTATCGTTCGATCACCGTAATGTCCGGAAGAATATTGGCACCGGCAATCTGATAATCAATAAAAAACTGCTTCTTGTCATACTGGATCCCACAGTTTTCCGTCAGATCATCAAGCGTCTCCGGATAGTGTCCTTTCAGCGCATAGTACTGCGTCACACCGCGCCAGAGTGCATTTTCCAGACTTTCTTTCTGCCTGCGTCTTGCTGTGTCCGAAAGCCTTTCAAAACCACTGAAAAAAGCACTGCAGATACATACAAACAGCAGAAGGGACAGACAGAAATTCCGAAGTGGGCGCTGCCGTTTTCCGTGATAAAACCGTTCCCGTTCTTTTCTCCACATAGCATACGCCTCCTAAAGTCCTGACATAATTCCAAGAAGCGGAAGCATAACCGACAGAAGGATCGTTCCGACGATCACCGACAGGATGATCACCAGCGTCGGTTCCAGAACTGCGATCATAGAAGAAAGCTTTTCATCCACTTCCTCCTCACACTCATCGGCAATCCTTCCCATCATCTCATCCATCATTCCGGCTTTCCCGGCAATGGATGTCATCCGCGCATAAACACCTGTGAAGATTCCGGCTTTCACCAGTGCCTCTGCGATATCCGTTCCATTTTCCATATCCGCTTTGCATTCTGCTACTTTCTTCCGGAAATCATCATCCTCGATCAGGTTCTCTGAAAATTCCATTCCCTGTTCCGGCGTCAGTCCGCTTTTCAGTGCCAGTGACATTCCTCCGGCAAACCGGCATGCCGACAGCTTATCCTTCAGCTCCCTTGAAAATGCAAACCCGGATCCGATGTGATACAGTTTCTTTCTGCCGCTCTCTGTCTTTGTAAAATAAATACCCGCACAGACGATCACCGCCAAAAGTACCGCAAACACCGCCGAATATCTGGAAAGAGCATTGCCTGCAAGCAGGATCCCTCTTGAAAATCCGGTCATTTCCTGACCAAACTGGCGGAACACCTGATCAAATACCGGCATAACCTTTGTCATCAAAATGATAATGATCACCAGCATCATCCCGATCATCAGAAGAGGTAGGAGATGGCACTTCGGACACTTCTCCTGATCGCTTCCTCTCGGTCATAATGCTCCGCCAGAGATTCCATTACTTCATCTAAAGTTCCTGTCTCTTCTCCGATCTGCGTCATACGGATCAGATACTCCGGAAATACTTTCGTCTCTTCCAGCGCCTGATCCAGCCTGCCCGTATCCATCACTGACTGATAAATCTCATCCAGCAGCTCTTTTTCTGCCTTCGTCTGCGCATCCTCCGGAGAAGATCAACTCCCTCCAGGGAAGAAATCCCAGACTTCAGGATCATTGCCATTTCACTGCAGAACGAAGCAATTTCCAGATTCGTAAGCTTCCCCTGCTGTGTCCGCTTTTCCATATATGCCATCCTCCTTTTCATATTCCTGCCACATTCTTCTTATCCGGCTTCCTTTTATCTAATAGGTATACTTTGTGACATAATTCTTTCCATTTCCCACATACTTCTTCACATCCGAAGCACTGTTGTTTGCAGCAAGTGTCGGATCCATGATCGACCAGTTCTTTCCGTCAAATTCAATGATGTTATCCACCCAGCCGATCTCATCAACATAACAGCTGATCCATGCATGATACACATCACCGGAATAGCCAACCTCCAGCTTCGTCGGAATCCGCTGCGACCGGAGCATTGCCGACATCAACGCCGCATAATCAAAACAGATTCCTTTCCCGGTATCCAGTGTCTCATCCGGATCCGGTGTGTACCCATACGGAACATTCTCCGCTTTCTTTTTATCATAGGAAATATTTTTAATTACAAAATTATAAATCTGCGTTACCACATCCAGATCAGAATAGCAGTCCTTTCCTGCAAGACTCTCACCCTTTTTTACACACTTGGAATCTGCCGTGAAATTTACATAATAATTCGGATGCAGAAACGGGGCAAATTCATCTGTGATCTGTACGTCCAGATCCTGGGTAAAGCTTACCGCATACAGATTGTCCTCTACAGACACACTCTCCAGAAGTGTTACCTTATAAGAACCATTCCCGCCCGGAAGCGGATAAACCGCATAATCACCAACAACCGTAACCGGATAGGTATACTCTGTGCCATCCGGGGATGTCACCTGGATCTTGACTTTTTCATTACTTCCATTATAACAGATCATCACATAGCCATCCGCCGTATGGGATGCATCCAGTACAACCAGGTCATTTCCATATGTCACTTCACCGGAAGCCTCCGTCTGAAGCACCTGCGCCGACGGATCTCTCGGATCCCCTTTTTCCCGGACTGGCTTTTTTTTCCCTCCGATGCACATCCGCCAGGTATCAGTACACCTGTCAGAAATAGCAG